>OQVS01000593.1_pt1 | contig 24809 bp, 28 predicted proteins | sample 1691601 | NCBI WGS metagenome assembly OQVS01 (sample SAMN03418268, study PRJEB22391) | human gut metagenome | biome: human-gut; feature: organic feature; material: feces | host: Homo sapiens | place: Tanzania | collected 2013-01
TCTGCGCTTGCAGATAGGGGCGAAATTTTTCGCGGTACCACCCTAAGTTGTACTTCATTGTTCCGATTAGCGAATCGGCAGCGTAACGTGCTGGAAACGTCTGCCCCTACTTTGTTCAGAGCAGCTGCTTACGGGTGAGCTTCTTTGCCTGCTTGCTGACGGCTTGCACCAGACGCCGTCTCTCTTGCTGCTGTGGCAGGTAAATTTTCCCGGTCTTAGCATTTTGTTCTTAAATTAAAAGCGACACATCACTGTGTTCTTTACATTATCGCAACATGTGCGCGATTTGTCAAGAGAAATTTTTCACTTTCGCCAAAAAGTAACATTCGCGTCCTTGTTGAGTGGAAAGTGTACAATGGAGCTGCCAGAGGAGGGCAAGTATGCCGTAGGCTTTTTGTTTCTGCGGCCGGATATTGTAGAGCGTGAGAATGTGCAGCGTCACTTTGAGCGTATTATTGAGGCTAACGGCCGCCGCGTGCCGGTGGATATTGCCGGGACGGAGCGCGTTGTTCCGGCGCAGCTGGTGCTTTTGGCCATGGGCTTTACAGGAAGCGAGCAGCGCCTGTTCGATGAGTTTGGCTTTGCGAAGGCAGGCAATGGCAGCATTGCTGCCGACGAGCGCAGCTACGCGACGAGCGTAGAGGGCGTGTTTGCCGCAGGCGATGCGCGTCGCGGGCAGAGCCTGGTGGTTTGGGCGATTGCCGAGGGCCGCGGAGCGGCGCAGGCTGTAGACAAGTATTTGCAGCAGGCGTGAGGTTATAGTATAATATAAAGAGCGTAGCATACGCAGTTTGATGTTTATTTTAGGAGCAGTACTTGTAGTAGTATTGCTCCTTTTTTATTGCAGCATATTGCGACTAAAAATAGTTGCGAAAACTGTGCGCGAATATTATAATAGGAGTGAAGGCATGGGACAGAAAGAAAAATTGATTAAGAAGCTTTTGAGTAAGCCGAAAAATTTTACGTTTAGTGAAGCAGAAAGTTTACTGGCCTATTTTGATTATGTAAGAAGTAATAAAGGAAAAACAAGTGGGTCGCGGATTATGTTTATTAGTGAGAAGCATGCTTCAATATTGCTGCATAAACCACATCCGAGAAAAGAATTATTAGAGTATCAGTTGAAGCAGTTGATTGCTGTTTTGAGGCAGGAGGGATTATTGTGAAAAATACGATTGAATATAAGGGCTATATTGGTTCAGTTGAGTTTTCTGAGACAGATAAAGTATTTTTTGGTAAGGTTATGGGTATCAGGACACTGATATCTTATGAAGGAACTACTGCTCAAGAGCTGATAGAAGATTTTCATGGTGCTGTTGATGATTATTTGGAGCTATGCCAGGCAAAGGGAGTTGAACCGGAAAAAGCATACAAGGGCAGCTTCAATGTGCGTCTTTCAGCAGAAATGCATAAGCAGGCTGCTGTATATGCTATAGAGCATGGAATATCTTTGAATAATCTTGTGGAAAAGGCAGTGCAGAGTCTGCTCATGAGGGAGCAGAGCTTAGCTTAAAGTTGGCGTTTGGCTGAGAAGATGCTATACTTTATATATAATCTTTTTTATGAGGGAGGCAGTTAAAATGGAATATAACAAGATTTCTCAAGAAATAATTTCGAAGCTGCAGGCCTTGGTCGGCGTGCAGAATGTGCTGAGCGAGGCAGAGCAGATGGAGCTGTATGCTCATGATGAGGTTACCGACCCGTCCTATCATCATCTGCCGGAGGCTGTAGTCTTTGCAGAAAATACGCAGCAGGTTGCAGCCGTGGTGAAGCTGGCGAATGAATATCATTTTCCTGTGGTGCCGCGCGGTGCAGGAACCGGTCTGGCCTGCGGCGCTGTGCCGATTTATGGCGGCGTGGTGCTTTCTTTGGAAAAGATGAATAAAATAATCGAGGTTAATGCTGAGGCTATGTATGCAGTCGTAGAGCCGGGCGTGCGCACCTCCGACCTGCAGGCAGCAGCGGCTGCCAAGGGCGCTTTTTATGCAGGCGACCCCTGTAGCGGTGATTCCTGCTTTATCGGCGGCAACGTGGCGACGAATGCCGGCGGCAACCGTGCCGTGAAATATGGCACGACGCGTCATCAGGTGTATGCAATCGAGGTGGTCAATCCGACAGGCAAAATCGTGCAGCTGGGCGCTCGTTTGCAGAAGCAGACGACAGGCTACTGCCTGGAGCAGCTGGTGATTGGCAGCGAGGGCACGCTGGGCATTATTACGCAGATTACGGTGAAGCTGCTGCCGTTGCCTAAGTACAGCATGGATTTGCTGGCGGTTTTTGAATCGCCGGAGGCAGCCATCGGCACGGTTAATAAGCTGATTATGGGCGGCATTATGCCTACCTGCGTGGAATATATGGATAATATTACGATTAAGTCTGTGGAGCGCTATTTGGGCACTAGTCTGCAGGGCAGCGACAAGGGCAATTACCTGATTGTCGAGGTGGAAGGCACGAGCGAGGACGATTTGGATGAAAAGGCCTGCGCGATGGATGAAATCTGCTCGGAAAACGGCGCCGGCGATGTGCTGGTAGCGGAGCATGACAAAATCTGGCAGGCGCGCAAGGCGTTTGCGGAGGCTGTGCGTGCGGAGAGCCTGATTGTCTGCAAGGAGGACGTTGTCTGCCCTGTAGACCAGGAGCCTGCGCTGCTGGCGGAAATTCTGCGCTTGGCAGAAAAATATCAGCTTGTTACGCGTATTGCCAGCCATGCAGGTGACGGCAATATCCATCTGAATATCCTCAAGCAGGAGCAGGAGGCTTATGCGGATTGGGACGAGCGCGTGAAGGCTAATCAGCAGGAGCTGTACCGCTTTATTTATGCGCATGGCGGCCGTCTGAGCGGTGAGCATGGCATTGGCTCGAAGCGTAAGCAGCTGATGCAGGAGTTTACGAATCCGGACGAGCTGGAGATGATGCGTGCGATTAAAAAGGCGCTGGACCCCAACAATATCCTCAATCCGGGTAAAATCTTTGATTTGGAATAAGCAGGAGGCACTAATATGCGTTTTTATACAGCGTTAATCAATAAGCAGCCGGAGGTGCTCGTCGGCTTTGAGCAGGGAGGCACGGCCTATCGTCTGCCGCTGCTGGCAAGACTGGCGCCGGAGCTGGCGTTCAGCGACATGAACGCGCTGATTCTTGGCTATAATGATAAGGTGAAGGCAACGCTCGCACGCTTGGCGGCGAATGCGGACACGCTGCAGGGAGCAGCCGTCGCTGTCGACGAGGTGCAGCTTTTGGCGCCCATCGTGCGTCCGCTGCAGGACGTTGTTTGCCTGGGTATCAACTACGACGCTCATGCGCAGGAGGCAGGCTGTTTTTCGGACGAGGCCTTTGGCGGCGAGCGTCCGTATACGATTTATTTTTCTAAGCGCGTGAACCGTGCTACGGCGACGGGCGAGAAGGTGCCTGCCTATGCAGGGCTCGTCGACAGCCTCGATTATGAGGCAGAGCTGGGCGTTGTGCTGGGCAAGGACGCTAAGGGCGTGACGAAGGAGGAGGCGCGCGACTATGTCTTTGGCTACACGATTATCAACGACATCAGCGCACGTAATCTGCAGACGCGCCATAAGCAGTGGTATCTGGGCAAGAGCCTGGACGGCTTCACGCCGATGGGTCCGTGTATTGTGACGGCTGACGAGATTGGTGACGAGCAGGGCCTTGACATTAGTAGCAGAGTCAACGGCGAGCTGCGCCAGAGCAGCAATACGCGCTACATGATTCAGACTGTTGCCGGAGCAATCGCTGAGCTGTCGCAGGGCATGACGCTGGAGGCAGGCACGATTATCGCGACTGGTACTCCTGCGGGCGTAGGCATGGGCATGACGCCGCCGACCTTCCTCAAGCACGGCGATAAGGTTGTTTGCGAAATCGAGAAGATTGGCAGACTGGAGAACGAAATAGACTAGCTGCTGCGCAAGCCGCTATAGCAAAAATACCGTACTAACTGTACAATACCGTACCAGCCCTTTATTTATAAGGGTTTCGACTGGTACGGTATTTTTGGTTAGTACGGCATTTCCTTTATGCTGCCTGCTTTTGCGGCTCGTATTGGAGGAAAATCATTCTTTGGTTATTAACCTTATTTAAGCCTAGGGTGTCGATGATGGTTTGTGCTGTGCTCTGCCAATGTGGGTTTTCTGTAAATTTTCCGTCTAATAGATTGATTGTGCAATGCAAATCACATATAATATAAGTGCAATAGCAAGGAAAGGAGTTGACATTCATGGCTACCACAACTAATTTCAGTGTCCGTATGGACAGCGACATTAAGAAACAGTGCGAAGCAATGTATGGTGAATTAGGTATCAACCTTACTACCGCTATCAATGTGTTTCTTCGCCAGTCGCTCCGTGTCGGCGGTTTTCCTTTTGATGTTCGCTTGGAGCAGCCGAACAAGGAAACGATGGCAGCAATGCTGGAAGCAGAACGCATTGCCCGTGATCCGTCTGTAAAACGCTACTCTGATGTAGAGGAAGCATTGAGGGCGTTGAAAGAATGAGTAAACATTTAGATATTGTTTGGACAAATCAATTTAAGAAGGACTACAAGCTGGCGATGAAACGCCATCTTGATATTGAGCTTCTGGACGAGATTATTCGCAAACTGGCAAGCAGCGAACAGCTTCCAGAAAAGAATAAAGACCATGCTTTAACCGGAAACTGGGCCGGGCATCGTGAGTGCCACATTCAGCCAGATTGGCTATTGGTCTATCGGATTGAAAATGATTTGCTCGTCTTGACATTATCCCGAACAGGAACACACAGCGATTTATTTGGAAAGTAAGAAAATGCACTCGGTACAAATGCCGGGTGCATTTTTTTATCTAAACCTATCCTTTAGGCTGCCTGCTTTTGCGGCTCGTATTGGAGGAAAATCATTCTTTGATTATTAACCTTGTCGCGGTTAAAGGTGATTCCATACAAGTCTAGCAGCTGCTGCTCGTGGGTTTTGATTTTGCGTGAGAGGGCGGTGTGTGTAATGACAGAATTTAAGCCCAAGGTGTCGATGATGGTTTGCGCTGTGCTCTGCCAGTGTGGATTTTCTGCATTTACGAGGGAGGCAACTGCGGTAATGATGGGGTCAGGCGGAGCCTGCCAGCTTGTGCAAACGCTCTTCTCCAAATTCCACAGGCACTTGGTGCGCGAGAAGCGCAGCGTGAGCACCTGGTCCGGCTGGTCGCGGCCAACAATTTCCAGCAGAGCCTTGTCGTTGATGCGGCTGTCCTTGCGCAGAACCATAGCGCCGTCAGCTGCGCCAAATAAACCATTAGAGCCGGAAATCATCTCAAAGGAATCCTCTGCCTGCTGCTTGCGCGTATGATGGACGACGAGCAGGCAAATGTTGTACTTATCGGCGATTTCCTTCAGTTTAACACCGACGTTATAGTCACGGGCATAGTTGATTTTTTCATCATGGCTGTTGCGGATTTTTTGCAGGGTATCAATAATAATCAGGCGGACATCAGGATACTTATTGATGAAGTCTGCAACCTGCTCTTCAAGGCCATTATATAAATCGTTGGCGCTGACTGCCATGTGCAGCTTGTCGGCAACGTCCATGTCAAACATACGCACAAGGCGCTGCTGCAGGCGATAGAATTTATCCTCCAGAGCCAGATAAAGGACGCTGCTTTTATTGACAGGCAGCTTCCACAGCTCGCGGCCCTGCGCTACATGGTAGGCAAGCTGAGCCATGAGGAAGGATTTGCCTGTTTTGGGCGCGCCTGCAAGGATGTAGAAGCCGGGATAGAGAAGGTCCTTGATGACAGGCTCAAGCAGAGGGAAGGACGTATCGTAGAGCTCCGGCATGGAGAGAGTAGTGAAGCCTTTGGCTTTGGCTGGTTTGACGGGCGGCTGAAAAATGTTGTTGGTTGTTGGCATAAATTCGCTCCTTTCATGTGTGTGCGCCGGTGCCTTAAAGCAGCAGCGCGGTAGTAAATTTGTCAAAGCAGATGCATAAGAGACTTTAACAAATAAGCGTTAATAACATAATTTAATTATAATAGTCTGATTTTTGCGTGTAAATAGGTAAAATGAGAACTTTTTGTGAATTATACTTGCTTTTTTCGAGCCTATTTGCTATACTGAAAATAACATATAAGTTTAAGAGAAGGAGTGACGGTTATGGCAGTTGGCAGACGTATACGGTTTTTCCGCCTGAAAAATAATATGAAACAAAAGGAGCTTGGTTTGCTTTTGGGTTTCCCTAAAAATTCGGCTGAGGTGCGTGTCAATCAGTATGAAAGTGAGTACAGAGTACCTAAGCGTGATACACTGGAGAAGCTGGGCAAAATTTTTGGTGTGGCGCCGGAGGTTTTTATGGTGCCTGATATTGATAGCGGCGTGGGCCTGATGCAGACCTTTTTTGCCTTGGAGGATTTTCACGGTGTCAGGGTGACGCAATTTGATGGTAAGCTTGCTTTGGTACTAACGGAAGGAAAGGGCAGTCCGCAAAGCAGCTTTAACAATAGTGTTTTAAAAGAATGGTTGGAGCAGAAGCAGGCCTTGGACGAGGGAAGAATTTCTAAGGAGCAGTATGACAGCTGGCGTTATCATTATACGGAAAAGAATCTGGAGGAGCATTTGCTGAGAATCCAGCAGGAGCTTTTCCCTGAGGAAAAATAAAAAATACCGTACCAAGCAAAAATACCGTACTACCTCAAAGCCTTATGGCATAAGGGTTAGTACGGTATTGTACGGTAAGTACGGTATTTTGGAGGAGCGAGGGAAAGCTATTTTCCTCGCAGCTTGAGCACGACCATTTCCGGCGTCACCTCCGTGCGCACCGGCGGGCCCCAGAAGCCATAGCCGTTGCTGGTGATAGCCGTGAGGCCGCCGCACTCCGTGCGGCCATAGTCAAGCTTATACATCATTTTCGTTACGATGCGGTTCGGGAAAAGCTGGCCGGTATGCGTGTGGCCTGCCAGGTAGAGGTCATAGCCGGCGCTGGCAGCAGCGTCCATACGGCGTGGCTGGTGGTCGAGCAGGATGCTGTAATAGCTTTTGTTTGCACCTGCAAGGTTCAGCAGCTGCTTAGCCGTGCGCTCTCTGCTGTAATCGTCGATGCCGGTGATTTTGATGCGGTCGTCGATAACAGTATCCGCATTGCGCAGCACATGGAAGCCTTTTTCCGTGAGCATTTGCTGCCAGCGCAGCGGCTGGTCAAGATAATCGTGGTTGCCGAAGGCCATGTAAACGGGCGCTTTGATCTGCGCGAGGGCAGACAGTGTATCCTCCTCCTCGACGTAGAAGAGGCGCTCGTCGAGCATATCGCCGCTGACAACGACGAAGTCCGGCTTTTCGGCATTGACGCGTGCGGCCAGACGCTCTGCATAAGCATGACCGAGGATGCGTCCCAGATGCAGGTCGGTGAGAAAGACGATTTTATAATTTGCGCTCTGCGGCAGCTTGGCCGTCACCAGCGCCTCAGTGCGCACCGTCGGGTGGAAGGCACGCCAGCTGCCCCAGGTGATGAAGCAGCAGATGAAGGCGAGGCCGAGGATGCTGAGCTTAGCTGACGGCAGCGTCCAGCCGCCAAGCCTGCTGAGAAGCCAGCAGAGCAGGTGGAGCAGGGCCAAAAGAATTGTGTAATAGGAAAAGGCAATCCAAAGGCCTTCAAGCCACGCGGTGAGCTTGAGCAGCAGCGTCGGCGTTCCCTGCGGCAGGATGACGCTGACAGCAGCGCCGAGCGCCAGCAGCAGATAAAGCAGCCCGAAGGCCGGCGTGCGGCCAACGGGCAGAGTGTGGCGATAATACAAATAGCCGATGAGGCTCAAAACAAAGTCGACAGTGCCGACGAAAAGCAAGATACGCATATGATAAGTAAAGCTCCTTTGTATAAGTTTCTAGCTTATATTATACATGCTGGAGTACACTTCAAGTCAAGCTTCAGGAATCTCGCCCACGCCCTTCAAGATAATGGACGGACGATAGGAAAATTCCTTGATATTGTCAAGCGTGCTGACACCGCTGAGGACGAGCGCCGTCGTCAGGCCGCTCTCCATACCTGCGACGATATCGGTGTCCATGCGGTCGCCAATCATAGCAGCTTCCTCGGAATGCACGTCGAGCAGGCGCAGGCCTGTACGCATCATGAGCGGATTAGGCTTGCCGACGAAATAAGCCTTCTTGCCCGTCGCCAGCTCAATCGGCGCGACCAGCGCACGGCAGGCGGGGATGATGCCGAAATCGGAGGGACCGGTGAGGTCGCTGTTGGTAGCGACGAGGCGGGCACCGTTATTGATGAGGCTGACAGCCTTAAGAATCATGTTATAGTTGTAGGAATTTGTTTCGCCGACAACAACATAGTCAGGGTTGACGTCGTTCATGGTGATGCCCACGTCGTAAAGCGCGTTGACAAGACCGGGGCCGCCGATAACATAGGCGCTGCAGCCGGGAGCCTGCGAATGGATGAATTTGGCTGTGGCCTGGGCGCTGGTGTAGAAATGGCTTTCGTCAACCTCCAGTCCCAGACGCAGCAGCTTCTGCTGCAGCTCCTTCGGACTGCGCTCGCTGGCGTTGGTCAGGAACAAAAAGCTTTTCTTTTGCTCATACAGCCAGCTGACGAATTCCTTGACACCGGGCAGCAGACGGTTGCCGTGATAAATAACGCCGTCCATATCGCAGATATAGCCCTTTTTACTGCGCAGCTCTGTTAATAATTGTTGATATTGTTCTTGTTCAGTCATAGTTTTATCCTCTTTATTTCTTCATAGTCTACATCCTTATTATGGAAGAAAATAATTGATTTTACAAGCGCCTGCAACGCTGAAAATCGAAGAAATAGTTAAAAGTTTGTAAAATAATATAGCTATGAGAGCAGTTTTAATCATAAAGGCTATAAAAAGACGCCTGTTGCAGAAAAGGTTGACAGCAGCCTATATGAGTGGTAAAATAAAATATTTTTGACAATAAAAAACGGGCGTGCTACAATATATTTATCAAGTTTATATTCTTAGGAGGGTTGAAAATGTTTGCTGCAGGTGACCGAGTTGTTTATCCTCTGCATGGTGGCGCGATTGTCAAAGATATAGAGGCGCGTGAGCAGGGTGGTTTAAGGGTTGAGTATTATATTTTACAGATGCTTTTTGACAGCATGACTGTTTCTGTGCCGGTGAAGAACGCAGAAAAGCTTGGCTTGCGTTATATTGGCGATGAAGAGACCTTGCAGACGATTGCTTCTGTTTTGCATGAGGTTCCTGATGTTGTTTCTGTAAAAAGTATTTCCTGGAATAAGCGCTTCCAGCTGTACATGGACAAGATTAAGAGCGGCAGTGTCACCGAGGTAGCAAAAATTTTTAAAATCCTGATGCTTTTGGAGCATGGCAAAAAAATCTCTGTGGGCGAGCGCAGGCTGCTGCACAGCACGAAGCAGATTCTGCAGAGCGAGGTTATGCTTATCCGCAATATTGATGCTAATGAGGCCGGCAGCTGGCTTGATGAATGCTGTAATTTTTCTAATTGAAATTTTGGGCTGTCTACGGACGGCCCTTTTTAATTTTCGTTGCAGATATTTTGCATGAATGTCAATGTTTTCTAATAAAAGTTACTTGTTTTTTGCGCTGGTTCGCTGTATCATTATAATTGATATACTAGCAGGTTGCTAGACTATCTAAAAAATTTACGGAAAGGAGGAAAAGTGATGCTGAAGAAAATTATTAGCCTGACTATTTCGCTGATTATTATTATTACCGGACTCATACTGACAGACACTAGTCTGCCCTTTCTTTCGAATTACTTGGGCTATGATTTGCACGGCAACGGACTGATGGGCATAACCTTTGCCAGCATGATTCTGGTGCTGCCGGGCCTGTTCATTTTTTCCTGGCTGGCGCTGGTGCTGTCGCCGTTTATTACCAATGCCCTGTTCAATTATGCAGAGCGCATGACGGCTTCTCTGTCGAAGGTGCCGACGAGCGACATTCTCGTCATGATTTTTGGTATTGGTATCGGCCTGATTCTGGCGAATCTTATCGGCGGTGCGTTCTCGCGTCTGCCGCTGGTCGGACCGTATATCCCCATTGTGCTGAGCCTGATTTTGTCCGTTATAGGCGCGAAGCTGGCGCTGCGCAAGCATAACGATATCGTAAGCTTTTTCAACCGTATCCCGAGCCGCAAGGCGGTGAAGGCTCCGGTTGCTGACGATGAGGATGTGCTGGCAGGTCCCTTGGGCGACCGCCTGTACAGCAGCAACAAGCTGCTCGATACGAGCGTAATTATTGATGGCCGCCTGATGGATATTATGGCCTCCGGCTTTCTGGACGGCAAGCTTGTCGTGCCGAATTTTGTGCTCGAGGAGCTGCAGAAGCTGTCTGATTCTGCTGATAATCTGAAGCGTGCCAAGGGCCGCCGTGGTCTGGATCTGGTTCATGATTTGCAAATCAGCTACAAGGATTATGTGCTCATCGTCGATAATGATTATGACGACCTTGAGGGCGTGGATGCGAAGCTGGTGCGCCTGGCGAAGCAGGCCAATGCAGATATTATTACCAACGACTATAATCTGAACAAGGTTGCCGGTATTCAGGGCGTTAAGGTGCTGAATATCAACGAGCTGGCCAATGCGATTAAGCCTGTGGTAGTTTCCGGCGAGGAAATGACGGTTTACCTTGTCAAGGAAGGCAAGGAGCAGAATCAGGCTGTCGCTTATCTTGACGACGGCACGATGATTGTTGTCGAAAATGGCCGCCAATATATTGGCAGCAGTGCTATGGTTGTGGTTACGAGCGTGCTGCAGACGGCTGCAGGACGTATGATTTTTGCTAAGGCAAGATAAAAGGGAGGCTTTAGTGGAGAAGAAGCTGATAGTTATAGTCCCGGCTGCAGGCGCAGGCAAGCGTCTGGGGCTGGGCATCAATAAGGCCTTCGCTCTGCTGCGTGGCGCGCCGCTCATTGTCCACTGTCTGCACATGCTGGAGCAGACGGAGCTGGTGCAGCGCGCTGTGGTGGTGCTGGCGCCGGCGGAGGTGGACGAGGGACGGGCGCTGCTGACGCAATATCAGGAGCAGTACTTTCCCTCGCTGCCGTTTAGCGTTGTGGCGGGCGGCAAGGAGCGGCAGGACAGTGTGGCGAACGCACTGGCCACGATAACCGAGGAGGACTGCTATATCGCTGTGCATGACGGTGCCCGGCCGTTTGCCGGACGTGAGGTGTTTGTGCGCACGCTGGCAGCGGCGCAGGCGCATGGCGCTGCTATTGCCGCTGTTCCCGTCAAGGATACGATTAAGGTTATCAATGCTGCAGGCGAGGTGGTGGCGACACCGGTGCGCAGCACGCTGCAGGCCGTGCAGACGCCGCAGATTTTTGCGGCAGCGCTGCTCAAAAGGGCTTACGCCCAGCTGGCAGTACAGCCTGCTGCGGTGACTGATGATGCTTCGGTGGTGGAGCTTTTGGGGCACAAGGTTGTTGTCGCTCCGGGCCGCTACGAGAATATCAAAATAACAACGCCGGAGGATTTAGTTTTTGCGGAAAACCTCTTGGCAGAGCAGGAGCAGAACGATGGAAAATAACATGAGATTTCCGCAGCTGCGCGTCGGCTGCGGCTATGATGTACATAAGCTGGTGGAGGAGCGCAAGCTGATTTTATGCGGCGTGGAGGTTCCCTATGAGCTGGGCCTTCTGGGGCACAGCGATGCGGACGTAGCGCTGCATGCGCTCATGGATGCGCTGCTTGGTGCTGCGGCGCTGGGCGATATCGGCAAGCATTTTCCAGATACCGACGAGCGCTTCAAGGGTGCTGACAGCATGAAGCTGACGGAGCATGTCGTAGGCCTTCTGGCTGAGCGCGGCTGGCAGATTAACAATGTCGACGTGACGATTATCGCACAGCGTCCGAAGCTGGCTTCGTTTATTCCGGCGATGCGTGCGCAGGTGGCGCGTGTTCTGGGCGTAGAGGAGGAAGCTGTCAACGTTAAGGCGACGACGACGGAAAAGCTTGGCTTTACAGGCCGCGGCGAGGGCATTGCGTCTGAGGCTGTGGCAAGTATTATCCGTTTGTAATGTAGAAAGAATAGAAAATCTATGGTATAATTAATAAGCTGACTAGGAATTTTTCTGGTCAGCTTAAAAAATAAGCTGTATTTTAAGCGTGTGATCTATGGTCGCATGAATATCTGGAGGGATAAATCAATGTGTAATGATGAAGTTAGAGTAAGATTTGCGCCGAGCCCGACTGGCCCGTTCCATATCGGCGGTGCGCGTAGTGCGCTGTTCAACTATCTGCTGGCTCGCAAAACCGGCGGCAAGCTGATTCTGCGTATCGAGGATACTGACCGTGAGCGTTCTACACCGGAATCCGAGGAAAATATCAAGGCCGCTTTAAAATGGCTGGGTATGGACTGGGATGAGGGCGTTGATGTTGGCGGCCCGAACGGCCCCTATCATCAGATGGAGCGTCTGGATATCTACAAAAAATACACCGACAAGCTGCTGGCTGAGGGCAAGGCTTACTACTGCTACTGCACCGACGAGGAGCTGGAGGAGGAGCGCCAAAGCCTGATTAAAGAAGGCAAAATGCCGCGCTACATGGGCAAATGCCGCAACCTGACGGAAGAGCAGATTGCTCAGTTCAAGGCTGAGGGCCGCAAGCCGACCGTTCGTTTCCGCGTTCCTGCTGACCAGCAGATTCTGGTACGCGACATGGTTCGTGGCGACGTTGTTTTTGATTCCAACAATATCGGTGATTTCGTTATCGTAAAATCTGACGGCATCCCGACATATAACTATGCTGTAGTTATCGACGATGCACTGATGCACATTACCCACGTAATCCGTGCAGAGGAGCATCTGTCCAACACTCCGCGCCAATGCCTCGTTTATGATGCACTGGGCTTTGAAAAACCGACCTTTGGTCACATCTCCCTGATTCTGGGCAAGGACCATACCAAGATGAGCAAGCGTCATGGCGCTACCAGCGTTGACCAATATCGTCAGCTGGGCTATCTGCCGGAAGCTATCAACAACTTCCTCGCCCTCCTTGGCTGGGCACCGAACAGCGAGCAGGAAATCTTCAGCATGGATGAGCTGATTCACGAGTTCAGCATGGACCGTGTAGCTAAAAACCCTGCTGTTTTCGATATCGACAAGCTGAACTGGATTAACCAGCACTATATGCGTCAGCTGGACGCAGAGGCTTTCTTCGAGGCTGCTAAGCCGCACATGATTGCTGCAGGCTACATGACCGGTGAAGAGGAAGGCGAAAAGCTGGCATGGCTGAAACGCGTTGTGGCCACTGCACAGGAGCACATTTCCTATGCTGCACAGATTCCTGAGTGCGTAGAAATGTACTTCAATGATGAGTTCGCTTTTGAAAACGAAGAGGCAGAAGCAGTACTGAAGGCTGAAACTGTACCGACCGTTATCAACATGCTGCTCGAGGAGCTGCCGAAGGTAGAAAACCTCGACAACGCTGCTGTAAAGGCTCTGTTCAAGCAGATTCAAAAAGCAACCAAGCTGAAGGGCAAGGACGTATTCATGCCGATTCGTGTTGCTCTGACCGGCAACCAGCATGGTCCGGAGCTGGCAGCTATGGTGCCGCTGCTGGGCGTTGAGCGTACTGCAAAGCGTATTAAGTCTAGCTTGGCTAAAGCAGGCGTAACTCTGTGATTGATGACCGACGATAAGGACTCATAGGATTTTTGCAAAGGAATAGTTATTATGAGCATTAAAGTATATAACACCTTAACCAAACAAAAAGAAGAATTCGTGCCTATCACTCCCGGCAAAGCCAACATTTATGTTTGCGGCGTAACTCCCTACAACCATCCGCATGTTGGCAACGCTCGTCCCTTTGTTACCTGGGACGTTATCCGCCGTTTCCTGGAGCATGAGGGCTATGATGTAACCCATGTACAGAACTTCACTGATGTTGATGACAAGATTATCAACACTGCTAATAAAGAGGGCGTGCAGTGGTTTGACATCTGCAACCGCTACATTGATTCCTACTTCGAAGTAATGGATAAGCTCAATGTACGTCGTGCGCATGTTTATCCGCGTGTTTCCGAGCATATCAATGATATTATCGCGACTGTACAATGCCTGATTGACAATGGCTATGGCTATGTTGTTGATGGCGACGTTTTCTACAGCGTAGAAAAATTTAAATACTATGGTCAGCTTTCCGGCCGTAATCTGGAGGATATGCTGGCAGGCGCGCGTGTAGACGTTGATGACCGCAAGCGCAATCCGATGGACTTCGCTCTGTGGAAATCTGCTAAGCCGGGCGAACCCGCTTGGGAAAGCCCGTGGGGTCCTGGCCGTCCCGGCTGGCATATCGAATGCTCCACGATGAGCATGAAATATCTGGGCGAAAGCTTCGACTTCCATGGCGGCGGCAGCGATTTGATTTTCCCGCATCATGAGAACGAGATTGCCCAGTCCGAGGGCTGCACCGGTATCCATCCCTTTGTACATTACTGGCTGCACAACGGCTTTATCACTGTTAACGAAGAGAAAATGTCCAAATCTCTGGGCAACTTCTTCATGGTTATTGATATCTTAGAGCATTATGACCCCGAAACTCTGCGTTTCTTCATCGTTTCCACGCATTACCGTAGTCCGCTGGACTTCAGCGATGCACGTCTGACCGAAGCACAAAAGAGCCTTGCTCGTCTGCGTCAGGCTCAGGAAACCCTGGGTGAGCTCAGCGAGATGATGAGCGCCGGCCCGACTGCTGACAGCCTGGCACTGCGCGACAAGGTTAAGGAGCTGCGTGAAGCCTTCATGGAGGCTATGCGCGACGACTTCAACACGGCGCTGGCTATCAGCCATATGTTTGCGCTGGCGAAGGAAATCAATATTTACCACAAGGCTGTTGTTGATGCCGGCATTAAACCGGACGGCAAGCTGGTGGCTCTGCTGAACGATGTGCTGGCAGAGATGTGCTCCATCATCGGCGTACTGGAGAAGACTGCTGCTCCGGCTGCTGAGGAGGCTGGCGACAGCAAGGAAGCCGAGCTGGTGGAAATGCTTATCGCTATGCGTCAGGACGCACGCAAGAACAAAAACTACGCTCTGGCAGATGAGCTGCGCAACAAGCTGAGCGAAATCGGCATTGTGCTGCAGGATACTCCGCAAGGCGTAAAATGGTCTAAGCAATAATGAAATTTGAACAATACAAAATGCTAAAGGAGCATGCCCTGGCAGCCTGCACGGCTGCCGGTGCTCCTTTTCCTGCAACTAAGGAAATAAATCCTATACTGCTGGCGTATATCGGCGACGTGGTTTTCTCGATGTATGTCCGTCTGCGCCTGCTGCCGACCTCGAAGCAGGTACGCATCGTGCATGATATCGGCTCGAAGATGGTGTCTGCTGTCTGCCAATGTCAGGCAATGCAGCAGCTGGAGGCAAGCCTGAGCGAGGAGGAAAGCGTGATTTTCCGTCGCGGCCGCAATGCCAAGTCGATGGTGCCGAAAAGCGCTTCTGTGCATGAATACCGCATGGCCACAGCGTTCGAGGCACTCTTAGGCTGGCTGTTCCTCGAAGAGCGTGAGGAGCGTCTGCAGGAGGTTATGGATCTTTCCTTTGATATTATCAGCAGATATATGCAGGAAAATAAAAAGAAATAAGACTTCTCTATCCGTCTGTTGAAAGAGAGGAGATGTTGACGATGATGGTAAAATTAGTACGTCATACGCCGGAGCCGGAGCGCACTGTTGCTATGAGTGCCCGCCTGTGCTATTCACCGATTGGCGCTGCGCAGCTGGAGGAGAAAATCAGCGACGAGCAGGCAGCGAACCTGGTACGCAAGCTGGTAAGCATGGGGCATTTGTCTACGCTCGAGCATGTGACCTTCACCTTTGCGATTGAGGGCGTGTCGCGTGTGCTGACGCATCAGCTGGTGCGCCACCGCATTGCTTCTTATTCGCAGCAATCGCAGCGCTATGTGAAGGAGCATGATTTTGAAACGATTATGCCTGCTTCCATTGCGTCGAAGCCGGAGGCGAAGGCCAAGTTTGCTAAGCTGATGACGGAGATTCAGGCAATGTATGACGAGTTTATCGCGCTGGATATTCCGGCGGAGGATGCGCGTTATATTCTGCCGAACGCTACGGAAACAAAGATTGTCTGCACCTTTAATGCACGCTCGCTGCTGAACTTCTTCAGCCTGCGCTGCTGCACACGTGCGCAATGGGAAATCCGTGCGCTGGCCAACGAGATGCTGCGCCAATGCCAGGAGGTGGCACCGGTTATTTTTGAAAATGCCGGCCCTACCTGTGTTTCCGAAGGCGTATGTCACGAAGGCGCTATGAGCTGCGGCCGCTTGCAGGCGATTTTGGCAGCCAAGGCGAAGAAGGAAGAAAAGTAAGAGGAAACCTTTATGAATGAGCAACCGAACAACGATTTAATCGCTGGTCGCAACGCCGTAAGCGAGGCACTGCGCGGCCAGCGTCCGATTAACAAAATATTGCTGGCTGAGGGCGCTCATGGCGGCAGTCTGGGCGAAATCGTCGCTTTGGCGAAGTCCAAGGGCGTGCCTGTCGAGACTGTGAAGCCTGATAAGCTTGATAAAATGGCTAAGGGATTGCGTCATCAGGGCGTAGCAGCCTTGGCAGCACCGATTGCCTTTCAGACGCTGGACGCAGTGTTTGACCGCGCTGCAGCGAGGGGCGAGGAGCCCTTCATTCTGCTGCTCGACGAGCTGCAGGATCCGCAGAACGTGGGCGCACTGATCCGCAGCGCTGACGCCGCAGGCGTGCATGGCGTGCTGATGCCGCGTCGCCGCAGCTGTCCGCTCAACGCTGTTGTTGCCAAGATTTCTGCCGGTGCTGTGGAATATGTGCCGGTGGTGCAGATTGGCAATATCGCGCAGACGATTGAAGAGCTCAAGCAGCGTGGCTGCTGGGTGGTCTGTGCAGATATGGACGGCGTGGATTACTATGCTGCCAACATGACCGGGCCGATTGTGCTGGTTATCGGCGCAGAGGGCAAGGGCGTCGGCCGTCTGGTGAAGCAGAAATGTGATGACGTTATCAGTATTCCTATGAACGGCGGTGTCAATTCGCTGAATGCATCGGCTGCAGGCGCTGTGCTGATGTATGAGGTCGTAAGACAAAGACACCAGCTGGCGTGAGGTGCAGGGCATGGGTGAATATCTTATTGTCGATGGCTATAATGTTATCAATGCCTGGAAGGAATTTGCCCAGCTGCGTCAGGTGAACCTGGAGCACGCTCGCGAGCTTTTGATTGCCGGCGTAGCAGAATATGCAGCCTTCAAGGGCCATCGTGCGATTGTGGTTTTCGATGCGCAGGAGGTTGCCGGCCTGGCTGCGACGGAGCAGATTCACGGTATTGAGGTCGTCTTTACGAACGAGGGCGAAACTGCGGACTCCTGGATTGAACGCCGTGCCTATGAGCTAGGCAAGACGAAGGCTAAGGTCTTTGTTGTGACGAGCGATTATGCTGAGCAGATTAATATTCTGGGCGCAGGTGCCTACAGAATTTCCTCGCGTGAATTTCGCGAGCAGTATCATAAGGCAAAAAAAGAGATTGCCGCCAGACTGAAGGTCCCTAACCGTGCGCTGAACCGTAACGAGCTTGGCGGACGGGTGAGCGGTCATGTGCTGGAGCATCTGGAAAAATTACGTCGCCTGAAAAGTTGACGGGAACAGTTTTAAAGGCTATAATTAGAGCAATACTGTTTTATATGAGAAAAGAACTCAACGGAGGAAATTGTTATTTATGACTACAGATACGGAAATGCAGAACGATCCCTATGACGCTTTTGCCAAAATGACTGATGAGGACATCGTTTTGGAGGCGCAGGAGCATGACAACGTACTCGCGCAGGAGTATTTGCTGCATAAATACAGAAACTTTGTCAGAGCTAAAGCACGCAGCTATTTTCTGATTGGTGCAGAGCGTGAGGATATTATCCAGGAGGGTATGATTGGCCTGTATAAGGCGATTCGTGATTTTAAAAACGATAAGCAGGCATCCTTTCGTGCTTTCGCGGAGCTGTGTGTAACGAGACAGATTATCACGGCGATTAAAACGGCGACCAGACAAAAGCATATTCCGCTCAATTCCTACGTTTCGCTGAATAAGCCTATCTATGAGGAGGACAGTGACCGCACGCTGCTGGATGTTATCAGCGGAGTTAAGGTTGCTAATCCTGAGGATATGGTTATCAGCCGCGAGGAGTTCAGCGATATTGAGGATAAGATGAATGACATTTTGAGCGATCTCGAATGGAAGGTGCTCATGAGCTATCTGGACGGCAAATCCTATCAGGAGATTGCTGCCGACCTTGGCCGTCATATCAAATCCATAGATAATGCTTTGCAGCGCGTAAAGCGCAAGCTGGAGAAGTGCATCAACAGCAAAAGCGATATTACAGATCTGCGCAGTGTTTATAGCGGCCTGATGGCTCTCGATCCCTACGAAAGATTCAAGGATAAGGAGTCCAAAAACGGCTGATACTGATAAAACTGTAACAAAAACAGACATCATTTTGAATATTTCAGAATGATGTTTTTTTATTAGAGGATTTTTGGGATTCGTAGCGAATATAACAGTAACAAAGAAGTAAGTAAACTTGCACTTCGGTGTTAGAGGAGGTTTTTCAAATGAATCAAGTTGAAGAATTGGTAAAGGTTGTTGAAGCGGCTAAGGCCGACCAAGGTAATGTAGTTATTGTAACCGGTAAACCGGGCAGCGGTAAGAGCAAAGTCCTGCGTGAAGCTGCGGACGAAAAGAAATGGACTTATGTTGACTGCCGTATGCTGATCAGCGAAGAGTTCCTGGCTATTCCGGCTGCAGATAGAGGTCTGTATGCTCCGGATATGTTTGCAGACATTCTTGCAAGCTACAATGCCGATGTTATCATTCTCGACAGACTGCAAACTCTGTTTGTACCTGTATTCCACATTAACACTGACAGCCTCATGCGTAAGCTTAGCAAAAAATTTACGATTGTTACTGCATGGCCTGGCTACATTGATAATGGCAACCTGTGCTATGACAAATTTGATGGTACTGAGGCAATCCGTATCAGCCCGGATGGTTTCAAGATTTGGAACGTAGAGGCTTAATGATATTATGATTTTAACGGGCGATAAGGCACGCTGTGCTTTATCGCCGTTGTTATATATGGAGGCGTGCTATGGAAAATAAAAAACGTCGTTTTGCTGTGCTGACAGGCGGTGGCGACTGCCCCGGCCTGAATGCTGTTATCCGTGCTGTTGTCAAAACCTTTTTGCAGAATGACTGCGAGGTTTATGGCGTTATCAATGGCTTCAACGGCCTTGTCAATGATAACCTGCAGCTGATGGATTATGCTGCTGTGTCGGGTATTTTGCCTCGCGGCGGCACTATCTTAGGCACGACGAACCGCGATAACCCCTTCAAGTTTGCTGTGGAGGAAAACGGCGAGCTTGTGTATAAGGATATGCGCGAGAGGGTGCTGGAGAATCTCAAAAAATACGATATTGAAGCGCTGGTAGTTATCGGCGGCGACGGCAGCCTGAATATCGGTGCGCAGCTGGCACGTGAGTGCGGCGTGAAGGTTGTGGGCGTGCCCAAGACAATCGACAACGATTTGCCATGCACGGAGCGTACCTTCGGCTTTGACACGGCGATGGCGATGGCGACGGAGGCTCTCGACCGTCTGCATACGACGGCAGAATCGCATCACCGCGTTATGGTGCTGGAGGTTATGGGGCGCTATGCAGGCTGGATTGCGCTGCACAGCGGCATTGCAGGCGGCGCAGATGTTATCCTGCTGCCGGAAATTCCCTATAAGCTGGATTCTGTAATCAAGAAGATTGAAGCGCGTAAGGCGGCCGGAAAAAGCTTCAGTATCGTCGTTGCTGCTGAGGGCGCAAAGCCTGAGGGCGGCGAGATGTCGGTGGCGCGTGTGGTTAAGGGCAGCTTCGAGCCTATCCGCCTTGGCGGTATTGGCGAGAAGGTGGCGAATGCTATCGAAGAAGCAACGGGCATAGAGTCTCGCTGCACGGTGCTAGGTTATCTGCAGCGCGGCGGTTCGCCGACTCCGTATGACCGCGTGCTGTCTACACGCTATGGTGTAGCAGCAGCAGAGGCCTGCCTGCGCGGTGAATATAATGTTATGGTTTCGCTTTATCATGACCAGATTGTTACTGTTTATATCCAAAAGGCTGCTTCGCAGCCGCGCCAGGTGCCTGTGGACAGCGAGATTATCCGCACGGGACGTCAGCTGGGCATGTGCTTTGGTGATTAATTGACAATTAAGCTTTGAGCAGTATAGTGAAGAGGATGGCTGTGGCCGTCCTCTTTTTTGTACGGAGAGTTTATGCTGCAGCAAAAGAAATCTCTGCCTGTTAAATTTGCGTGAAGCTGAGCAATTTTAATTGCAGTCTTATGGAAAGTAGAGTATAATATAAAAGCTTATTGTTTTGAAAGGATGTAAGGTATGGATCAGAATTTGCTTGCCGTTATTGTTGGTATCGTTGAAGGCTTGACAGAATTTTTGCCGGTATCGTCTACTGGTCATATGATTATTGTCGGGCATATGCTGGGCTTTGAAGGGCCGCTGGCAGATGTGTTTGATGTTTTTGTACAGCTGGGTGCTATCCTGTCTGTTATTTTTATTTATAAGGAGCGCTTTGCCCGCTTCTTCACGAAGGATGGCTGGGACGTCCACAAGGGCCTCAGCGTCTGGCACGTGGCGGCCGGTATTGTGCCGGTTATGGCCGTGGCCTTCTTCCTGTACAAATATATTAAGGCTTATCTTTTTTCGCCGTTCACTGTGGCGATTGGCCTCTTCCTCGGCGGCGTGCTCTTGATGTATGCAGAGCATAGGACGAAAGGCCGCGAGGCAGAGCTGGTGGATGATGTGGACAAAATCAGCATTAAGCAGGCTATTTGGGTTGGTATATATCAGTTCCTATCCCTGTGGCCGGGCTTTTCGCGCAGCGGCAGCACGATTGCCGGTGGCCTGCTCGTTGGCCTGACGCGTAATGCTGCAGCGAACTACACCTTTTTGATTGCTGTGCCGCTGATGTTTGTGGCCTGCATCTATGATTTGCTGAAAAACCTCGGCAGCCTTTCCGCCGGAGACCTGCAGGTGCTGGCGATTGGCTTCGTCGTTTCCTTTGTTGTTGCCTATGCTTCGGTGCTATGGTTCCTGAAGTTTCTGCATAAGTATGATTTGACCAGCTTTGCTGTTTATCGTATTCTGCTCGCAGGCTTCACCTACTGGTATTTTTACCTGTAAGCGGGATATTTTTCTCGCAGGAGCGAAGAAGCACTTGACAAAATATCTGTTGTACCTTATAATTATATAAGTAATTTGTGCTGGCATAGCTCAATTGGCAGAGCAGCTGATTTGTAATCAGCAGGTTGTGGGTTCGATTCCTATTGCCAGCTCCATTGCAAACCTGCCCGGAGACTAGTTCTTCGGGCTTTTTTCGTTTTTCATAGAATACTCTTTTTCTGGCGTTTGGGTGTAACGTGGGTGTAACGCCGAGGGAAAGTTACTCTTTTTGCTTGAATTGTGACGTTAAAAGCGTTACAATTATCTTGGAGGCGATGATAATGGAAAAAACTGCAACTTTAAATTTACGCGTTAATCCTGATGTAAAGGAAAAGGCTGAAGAAGTATTAAGCAAACTTGGCGTACCAATGTCGACTGCTATAACGATGTACTTGAATCAGATTGTTCTTACGGGCGGAATACCGTTTTCTGTTACGCTGCCTAAAGTACCTGTGGCAGTTAATGCTGATATGATGACTAATGCGCAGCTACATGACAAGTTGGCAAAGGGTTATGCTGATATAGAAGCTGGCAGAGTTTATAAAGCTGCCGAGGCGTTTGCTGAATTCAGAAAGTCAAAGTTATGAAAACTTATGAAGTGCAGATTACGCAGGAGGCATTACAGGATTTAGAGCTTATCTATGATTATATTGCAACGAAATTATTTGCACCGCAAGCTGCCGAAGCGATTTATAATAGTCTTACAGGAGCAATACTGTCTTTGGATTGTTTTCCAGAACGGTGTGCTTTACTTGAGTCGCAGAGTGAATTTTTTAAGTCGATAAGACGGATGGTAGTCGGAAAATATTCTGTGTTCTATGTTATAAAAGGCGACGAAGTTATTGTTACGAGTATTTTATATAGCGCTTCTGATATAGAAAAACGTTTGCTGGCAAGAATTAGATAATATGTTATAATATAGTGTCAAGAAAAAATTATGGAGGCGTAAGCACAATGAATTATACAGAGAGCCTGGCGTATTTAGACAGCCTGGGCAAGTTTGGTATTAAATTAGGCATGGAGCGCATTGAAGGCCTTTTGCGCGAGCTGGGCAATCCTGAGCAGAAGCTCAAAACCGTACATGTTACGGGTACGAATGGCAAGGGCTCCGTTACGAGCATGATTACGAATATCCTGCTGGCAGCGAACCTCAAGGTGGGCAAGTTCACCTCGCCTCATCTGGTGAAATACAACGAGCGCATTAACCTGAACGGCAAGGACATCAGCGACGAGGATTTCGCGATGGCAATTACTGCCGTGAAGGTGGCAGCGGACAGCGTGGTAAAGAAGGGCGTGTGCGAGCAGCCGACGCAGTTCGAGATTCTTACAGCTGCGGCCTTCCTTTATTTTTATCTGCAAAAGGTTGATTATGCGGTTATCGAGGTCGGCATGGGCGGCCTGTGGGATTCCACGAATGTTATTACGCCTGTAGTCAGCGTTATTACGAATGTGGCGCTCGACCATACTGACCGCTGCGGCAAGACGCTGGAGCGTATCGCTATGCAGAAGGCCGGTATTATCAAGGAGAAGGTGCCTCTGGTTACGGCGGCGGAGGGCAACGAAGCACTGGGGCCTATCGTGAGCCTGGCTATGTTTAAGGAAGCGCCTGTATATCTTTATGGCAAGGCCTTCTATGGCACCGAGGTGCAAAGCTCTATGGAGGGGCAGACCTTCACGCTGCACGCAGGCGATTTCTATCATTCTGATTATGAAATCAAGCTGCCGGGCGAGCACCAGATTAAAAACACCAGCGTGGCGATTGTGGCTGCCAAGCTTGTTTCCAAGCAGGATGACCGCATTAACGAGCTGGCGCTGCATGTCGGCGTAGCGAATACTATCTGGCCGGGACGCTTGGAGCGTATTCATAAAAATCCGGATATCATTTTGGACGGTGCGCATAATCCGAATGGTGCGGAGGCACTGCGTAAGGCACTCGATAAATATTATCCCAAGCAGCCGGTGCATTTTGTTTTTGGCATGATGGGCGACAAGGATATGAGCGGTGTTATCAAGACGCTGATTAAGGATAATGATGTAGTTTATACCGTGCGTGCCGACCAGGGTGCGCGTGCTGCTGAGGCTGCTGACCTGGCGAAGCTGGTAGGCAGCAATGCAATTGCCGAGACGGATTTGGCGACGGCGTACAGCACGGCGCTGAGCGAAGCAGGTGAGGGCGGCGTAATCTGCGTTTGCGGCAGTCTGTATCTTGTTGGCGAATTTAAGAAGCTGCTGCTGGCAGATAAGAGTAAGATGAATTAAAGAAGGAAAAGGTAAATTGGGGGTATTAGATAAACCCCAATTTACCAAACTAACAAATATGATAAAACTAGCAACTTATCTTGAAAACAAAATATGGTATATGCTGCTCTTTACGGTGGCGGTCATTCCGCTGGAGCAGGAGTTTACCTCGTTTTGCGTTGGCGTGACCTTTATCTGTGCAGCGATTGTGGCACATGTCAGGGGACGAGGCTCACAGCCCTGTGTGCTGCGTCCGTGGCAGCAGGGGGCGCTGTATGCGCTGCTGGCTATCAGTGCAGCGTCTATCTATTTTTCTATGGATAGGTTCCTATCCTTCTGGAATTGGGTGTACGTTGTCGGGCAATATGCTGCGCTTGTTTTTGTGCTGCTGCGCTATGCTTCAGTCGTGGATAGCGAGAAGTGCGCAGCGGAGAGTGATGAGCAGAACGCTTGCTGTACCAAGCAGCTGTCGATAAAAGAAAAGCTGCTGCTTTTATGGCAGCGCTTTGGTTGCCTGCCGCGTCCGCTGCAGCTCATCGGTGCGTTTTTGGGCGTTTCGCTGCTCGTCAGCATGATTGGTCTGGCACAGAAAATTTTTGGCGTGACGGCTGAGGGCATTTGGGTTGACCCGAAGCAGTTCCCGGATATCAAGGTGCGCGTGTTCTCTACGCTCGTGAATCCTAATATCCTGGCCGGTTATCTGGTACTCGTCATTGCCTACAGTACGGCGTTTTTCAATCAGACGAAGGCGTATAAGAAGTGGCGTTTGGCCTTTTTGGTCACGGGACTTTTGGCAGCGCTGTGCCTGCTTTATACGTATTCGCGTGGCAACTGGGTGGCGTGTGCGGTGATGCTTTTGGCGTTCTGCGTGCTGTTCTGCCGTAAGGCGTTCATCCCTATCCTGGGCGGCGGCGCGGCAGTGCTGGCAACAGGCGGTACGGCTGTGCTGCATCGTCTGGCTTCGATTCAGGGCGGCTATGGCGGCGATACGTCGATTGCGCTGCGTATGGCCTATCTGAAAAGCACGAAGTGGATTATCGAGGAATTTCCGCTGGGCGTAGGCTGGTACGGCTATCGCTTTGTCTATCCGACGTATAATTTTTATCTGGCGGATAAGAGCGTTATCATGTACCATTGCCATAATATCTTTTTGAATATCTGGGCAGAGCTGGGTGCGCATGGTCTGCTGGCGTTTCTTGTTGTCTGGTGGGGTATTTTCCTGCCTGCCGCCTGGAGGCTTGCTTATCACGGTAGCAGCCTGTGGCTGAAGGCGATGGGACGCGGCTATGTGCTGGCGACGGTGGGCATTATCGTCGGCGGCCTGACTGACCACGTGTATT
>OQVS01000598.1_pt1 | contig 24757 bp, 17 predicted proteins | sample 1691601 | NCBI WGS metagenome assembly OQVS01 (sample SAMN03418268, study PRJEB22391) | human gut metagenome | biome: human-gut; feature: organic feature; material: feces | host: Homo sapiens | place: Tanzania | collected 2013-01
GACGTGCCTCATATCCCCATACCTGAAGGCAGGGGCTTTACGGCACTTGCGGTAAATTTTTTAAATCAATTTTGACCTTGGATTTACTTACACCTGATTTTTGCTGCACCGGTGAAGGTGTACCTTGAACTTTGGAAGGAGAGGATGGTCTTACAACTTTTACTTGTGGAATTGCTGGTTTAGGATTGGCAGGAACTACTGCTCGAGGTTCTTGAGGCTTTACAGGAAGTGGTGCACTTGGAGTTACTGCAGCCGGATTAGTTGGTTTGCCTGGGGTGGGGGCGTCCGGAACACCTGGCTTAGGAGGTTCGGGAATACCACTTTTGGGTATTTGAGGCTTGCCTGGAGTAGTTGGAGGAAGAGGCTTTCCCGCTTTGGGAGGTTGGCCAGGAGCGGCGTTTTTGGCACTTCCGTCTTTTTCATAGGGCTCTTTAATACGGGAAGCTTGTACCGCCGGATCCGGTTGTCCTGGAGTTAGATCCGGGGCTGGTTGTTGGTTTTCGTTTTCTGCAACATTTTGCGTAGCAGTAGAAATTTCTGGGGCTGTGTGGGGAAGGGGAGTGGCTTCAATGTATGGCTGAGGTGTTGGAGAGGCCGTAGCGGAAAGACTGGGAGATGAAGAAGTCGTTGGCAGCCGATTTTCATTTGTAGATGAAGAGGGGGCAGCGCAAGAAATTGTACTAAGGCCAATTAAAAGCGAACTTAGCGCAATTTTTAGTAAAGAATTCTTTTCCATTTTTTTAGGCTAACTCCTTATAACCGTTATGGCGTTGCTGGCCGTCGGGATTTTTTATAAAGCCCGACGGCTTTATTCCTTTTTACCGTATTTTCGCTATTTTAAGAAAAGTTTAGCGAAAGCTTTCGGACTTAAAGGCTCGCCGGTAGCTTCTTGGCACATCTGTCTCCAGTCTGTGCGACTGCCGCGAGCGAAAATTTGCTCGCGCAAGTATTGTCCGGCCTTAGGATCGCCGTACAGAGAAGTTTGTAAAGGATCATCTACATGCATGATATTTTTGGTCATGTAGGCATAAACCTGAGAAGCGAACAAATCGCCCATCATGTAGTTGTGATAGTAGACAGGGGCGCCCACAATGTGCATTTTTGCACCATAATCTTGGCCACTCATATCGGTAGGAGGAGCCTGGAGCTGATATTTAGCTTTGAGATCCCACCACAATTTGTTTAAGTCTTGATCCGGATTGGCATACATCTCTTTCTCAAAGTGGAGCATAGTTTGAGTCCAGCGACTGAAGATAAGGCGCTCGGAACGGAGCAAACGCCAGGAAGCGTGGGAATATTTTTGGAGACTTTCGCCTTTTAAACCTACCACTTTGGCCAAGAAATCGGGAGTGCGGGTCATCTCTCCCATAAACATGGCAAAGCCTTCGGTAGTTAAGATGTGAGCCGGAGTGCGCAGTAAATAGGGCAAAGATGGATCGATATATTGATCGTAAAGTCCATGGCCGAGTTCGTGATTTACCGTATCCATCCAAGCGCCGTTTGGTTTAACATTGCATAAAACACGAATGTCTTGCTCTCTGTCTATACAAGTTTCGAAAGCGTGCGGGCTTTTGCCACTACGCTCGTAAAGATCGCTGCGAGCAATGATCTTTTCCGGATTCATATTCAGGCTGTTGTAATATTTTGTGGAAAGAACTACCGGATCTGAATCCTTGTAAATGTCGTCTAAATTGACTCCGTCTTCTTTTAATTCCGGGGCTTCTTGGAAGAAAAGATCACCCAAATGCCACGGACGTACGGCTTCATCTTTGCCAAGGTTGAAACGCTGACGCTGATAAGAATCGATTTCTTGTTTCAATTCAGCAAAAGGAGCGGCGGTCAATTTATCCAGCTCGTCGAAGGTGGCAAAGAGTTCTTTTTCATCAAATTCTTGCAAGTCCAATTGCATGGCAAAGAAATCGCGATAACCGAGCTGGCGAGCCATCTTGTTGCGCAATTTGACTAAGTCCTTTAAAGGTATAGCTACTTTGCGCCCAACTTCCATGTAACCTAGCCAGGCTTGACGAACTTTGTTACTGTCGTTGCTTTCGGCTATGACTTTGCGCACATCATTTTCGGTTAATTTTTGGCCATCTACGGTACTGCGGTGAGTATTGAAAATTTTATCTACTTCGGCTTCGCGGGAGATAATTTTGGAAGTAATAGCAGCATCGGCTTGATAAGGTAAGTAGGCGTAATACATCAAATCAAGCTGGCGAGCTTGCATGGGATCGGTAATTTTTCCTGAATTGCGCAAGGCTTTAAGCTGACGAAATACTTTTTTATCTTGGTGGAGCTTAGCTGCGGCATTGTCTGCTTTCTCGCGTCTTTGATAGGCTTGATCAGAGCCGGTGGTTGCCGACTCCCACCAAGCTTCGTTGGCCTCTTTCTCTAAGGGCTGAATTTGAGCGACATACTTATCACGCAAGGCCGCAAATTGCTGCTGAGGATTTTGCGGAACGGCTTGAACCAGAGAACTACCTAAAACGGCTGCTCCCAAAATGGCGGCGGCAGCCGTAAAACGGAATTTGTTGAACATAAATTTCCCTCGAATATTGTTGATTTTTGCGCTGTAATTAGAACAAAACGAAGCTTTAATAAAAGGCCGTTTATTGCCTGCTTTTTTTATTTGTCCTTAGCAAAAAAAATTAACTGTCGAGATAGTATATAGACTGAGCGGCAATTTGATAGTATAAATATAACAAGTGGTAAGTACAATGTCTGAACCGGAATCGTTTAGTTGGCAGTGGAAAAGATAGCTGCGGTCGATAATCTGCCGAAACTTGGCAATAATGTTAAAATAAAGTCATTTTTAGTGCTATTTTCGCTTAGTGCAGTTCACAATCCTGAGCCAATCAGTTAAGCTACTAAGTAGGTTTTTAGGGCGACAGACTGTGTGCTGACTGGGTATGACAATTTTGCTGCACACAAAATATGAGTTTATGTGCAGATTTTTAGTCTATCAGAGTTGTTTCCCACATCTTGGCGGAAGGGCTGCTAATTTTTCTTAGTACAGCACGGAGGTAAGTGTATGACAGTAAATGGGTGGTCTTTTGAAAAGGAATCGGCAAATTATGAACCCCTTCCGGGCAAATATATGCTAATAAAGCGTCAGCCTGAATTTGATGAAAGGGTAAAAAAGCTTTCTGAGTATTTGCCAGAAGCTCAGCGTCGCTTTTTCATAGAGAAAGTCTATCCTTTTACTTACTATTTCCATGACGGACAATTTCGCAAAAGTGGTGAACCTTACATTATTCATCCCATTGCTGTGGCCGAAATTTTGGCAAAATATCATGTAGATTGTGATACCCTCTGTGCCGGTCTTATGCATGATACTTATGAAGATAATGCCGAAAGGGTTTCTTTAGATGAAATAGCTCGTTATTTCGGACCGGAAATTCGTTTGTTGGTCGATGGAATGACCAAAATAGGTATAGTCACTTCGCAAAACCGAAGGCAAACGGCTGCTTTAAGGAAAGAAATATCTGAGAGTGGCTATAGTACAATTGCCAATCAAAAAGTATATCGATCTTTAGTCGGGCAAGAAAATAATGAAGTTAGACAACTTAGTCCCGGTGTTGACAAACAAGTTGAGGCTAAACGTATAAAAATTGCCAATAAAAATGCCTCTCTGGCCAAATTGCTTTTAGGTATTGCTGAAGATCCGAGAATTATTTTAATTAAATTGGCGGACAGATTACATAATCTCAGGACTTTAGGCAGTTTGAGGCCTGATAAGCAAAAGAGAATAGCCAGAGAAACTTTGGAATTTTTCTGCCCTATTGCCGATCGTTTCGGCGTTTGGGAAATAAAAAAAGAATTAGAAGAACTTTGCTTCCGTTATTTATACGACAATATATACGATATTTTCTGTAAAAAAGTCGAAATTGTACGCCAAGAACGGCGGCCTATTATTGAAGCCACGATTAAACAAATAAAGGACGCTTTTAATCACAAATCATTGCAAGCTGATATCCAAATTGATGATAGTGGTTTTTATACTATTTTCAAAAGGATGGAAAGTAGCGGCATTACTTCTTTGGAAGAAGTCAACGGCTTAAGTTCTATTATGATTACGGTTCCGGACAAAGATGCTTGCTACGATGCTGAAAGTACGATTAAAAGAAATTTTCATCTATGTGGCACTCGTCTCTACTTCGATTATATTTCAACTCCTAAAGCCAATAAGTACCAGGCGATCCATTTAGCTATACGTGGTTGCGGAAGGCGAGTAATAAAAATTCGTATTAACTCGGCAGAACATCAAATCACTAATAATATTGGCGTTTTTGCTGAATTTAAAGATTTTGACTATGGTTTAGAAGGGCGCAATGTCGGTTCAGCTTTACGCAGCAAATGGGCTTCTTGGGTAAGCTCTATTAGAGCTTTACATGACGTAGCTGCAGAGAATACCGATTTCTTGGATTGGGCTTTGAGCGGCAGTTTAGCTCACTCCATTACTTGTTTTACTCCTCATGGCGATTCTGTGGATTTGCCTGTAGGTTCTACGCCTTTAGATTTTGCTTTTGCTATTAGTGACGAATTAGGCTTGACTTGCGAAGGAGCTTTGGTAAACGATCATTCTGTGTCTTGTCTGGAGTATAAGCTTAAGGATAACGATTTTGTTACTATCGTAAGCTCCGATAATGTTATTCCTCAACGCAGTTGGTTCGACTATTGTTGCACACCCAAAGCCAGATCTGCTTTAAGTAATTGGTACCAAGAAAACTATAGTGCAGACTCCAATCGAGCTTATGGCCGGAAGTTGCTGACGGCGGCTCTTTTGCGGGCCGATTTGCCGGGCATGCAAAAAAGTGAAGAATTTATGTCTCTTCTGGTAGGCAAATGCGGTTGTCGATCTGTGGCAGATTTATTAAATATGATCGGTACACGTAGGATCAGCCTCAAATTTGTAAGTGCTCAATTTGAAGAGTGCAAGCTAGGCTACGAAACTGAAAATAAAGCTGCTGCTACGGAAAATCTGTGCGAGGTGTCGGCTTGGATACATGTACCGGGGCTGAGCAATTGCAATATATACCTTTGTCAAGAGTGCTGTCCGATAGTGGGTGATGATATTTCGGTTGTCGGCGTCGATTACGAGCATCTCACTCTTCATCGTAAGGGCTGTCAAAGGGGTAAAAGTGTTGAACAAGCGGCGCTTGGGCAAGCTCTCATCGAGGAAAAAGCTTTTTGGCTGGACAATGCTCGCCCTGTCGGCGTCAATTCGGCTCTGAGAGCCAAAATTGAGCTTAAGGCTGTTTACAATTATGCTTTGGCCATAGAAACTATTGTGCGTTGTCATGACAGCGAACATAAAATTTATGACCTTCAATTGCAAAATAATTTTGTCGGTAGCGCCGCCCATATTGTCGTAACTGTTGGCGTTTCTGATATTCACGAACTTGACAGCTTAATAGAAAACTTGCGGAAAATAGACGACGTTGCCGAAGTCTGTCGACTTTAGAAGCAACTGACAAACGCGAAAGTTGTCGGGAGAGGGGAACCATGTCGCTGTTGCTTGGCGGCTGTCAAAATAAAGAAAAGGGAGCTGACTATGACTTATATTCCTGAAGGCTGCGATCCGCAGTTAAAATTTGAAGCGAATATCCCCACATATCCAGATCTTGAAGAAATTGTCAAGCAGAGCATAGCTCATCTTCCGCCGGAACAGCAAGAGTTTATTTTGCAAAAAGTTTATCCTTATGCCTGCTATTGGCACCAGTTCCAAAAGCCGCGCATCAATGGCAAACCGTATATTTCTCATCCTGTAGCTGTAGCTCAAATTTTGGCTCCATTTAAACTGGATGTTTCCAGTGTGGCTGCAGCTTATCTTCACGACGTGCATGAAGATAATGAAGATAAAGTCAGCTTAGATGACATTAAAAATTATTTTGGAACTGATATACGCAATATCGTTGATGGGTTAACCAAGATAGGCAAAGCTAGCGCTAGACAGCGTCGTGATGCTGTCAAAGCTGCCGTTTCGGAAGCTTCCGTCAGTTTAGCTGCTTCTTTGCAAGCATCTTTAGGCATCAATTTGTTCTTGGGACGCAGTTTGGCAGCTCCTCTAACGCCAGCTCAACTTAGAGAAAGAGCTCGTCAAGCCAAAATAGACGACAAAGCGGCCAGTTTGACTAAATTGGTAACGGAAATGTCTAAAGACATCCGTGTTATCATTATTAAATTGGCTGACAGATTGCACAATATGCGCACTTTGGATGGTTTGCGCCAGGATAAGCAAATTCGCATAGCTCAAGAAACGCTCAATTTCTTTGCTCCTTTGGCCACCCGTTTGGGCATGTGGCCTTTCAAAACCGAATTGGAAGATTTGTGCTTCTTCTATCTCGAGCCGCAGCAATACGCTTGTCTAAAAGAATCTTTGGCCAAAGAGCGTCAAAAACGCTGTCAAGCTGTGTCTGCCGCTCTTAAAGCTATCCAAGATGCCTTGGCAGAGGAGTCTATCAAAGCCAAAGTTGAATTGCGCACTAAAGCTTTATATTCAGTTTTTGCCAAAATGCGCCGTCAGCATAAAACCTTAGGCCAAATTTTTGACCTCGATCCTATTTCTATAGTGGTCGATGACAAAAATACTTGTTATCAAGTATTGCGGGTAATTCACCAGCGCTTCGGTTTTATGCAAGGCAAATTCCGCGATTATATTGCCAATCCCAAAGGTAACAACTACCAGGCTTTACATACTACTATTCCCGGTATTTGCTCTCAGCCTGTAGAAGTACAAATTTGTACCGAAGATGAAGAAGCCGAAAATAATTTGGGCGTTCTCAATGTTTTTGTATCAGGACGTTACAACGCCGATATGAAAAGCGGTGAGGTCAATAAACTTTTCCGTCCTTTGGCTCCTTGGTTGGCTTCACTCAGTCACATAAAAGAAGGGTGCAAAGAAGATCAAGACTTTTTGGATGTACTTTGCCAAGACGAGTTAAGTGTAGGTGTGGTTTGTCTCACTCCGGAAGGACGCAGTATCGAATTGCCGCAAGGCTCTACGCCTTTAGATTTTGCTTTTAAGATTCATACTCATTTGGGGTTGCGCTGTACTGGTGCCGTAGTCAACGATGCGGAAGTCTCTCTTACCGGTTACGAGCTGCGCGATAACGATGTCGTCTTAATTTTGGCTGCCGATCAGGAGAACCCCTCACGCTCTTGGTATTCACACTGTCGCACTAGGCAAGCTCGCTCCAGTATTAGCAAGTGGTTCTATAGTCATCAGACGCCCGAGCCCAATCGCAGTATCGGTTACAAGATGATTTGTGCGGAGTTAATCCGTCAGGGAGCGGCCGGCGCTCAGACCAACGCCGAAATTATGAGAGCTATCGTAAAATCTCTCAATTTCCAATCCCTGGACGATTTATATATCGCAGTGGGAAGTTATCGAACTCCCTTGGCCGGCTTTGTAAAATGTTTAAAAAATTACCGTGAAAACAATCCGCAAAAATTTGAGAATTTAGATGCTGATCCGCAGCGCTTGCGTGACGTTTCGCTCTCTATCCGTATTCCGCAAGTGCCTAAGGCGCGTTGTTTCATTTGCCGTCTTTGCACCCCGGTTTTCGGTGATATTATAAAAGCTTCGCGCGATCCTAAAAGCAAGGGCTATTTTATACATCGTGAAGGATGCTCTGCTTTGGCTGACGGAGCTGAAGTTCATGAGGCTGAATGGATTAGCGATATCGATCCCAAGTTATTCATGCTTAGGGCCACTATTTCTGTGTCTGCTCTGGTTTGCCACGGCTTATCCAATTCTATTATCAGTGTTTTCGATAATAAAAATGTGCTGATTTATAGTTACCAATTTACCAATGATTATGCCAAAAACGTGACCAATATCAGAATAGAAGTTGGCGCCGCTTCAGTAGACGAATTGGAAATGCTTATGGATGAAATACGCTCTATAGATAGTGTGGTAACTGTAGATAGAGCCTAAATTATGATTCCCCTTGGGCAAAGTAGGGTACGAAATATCTTTATAAGGACTATTAAAAATAAAAATGGGTGAAGATAAGAAAGCGCCGGATAAAAAGGCGGAGCTGGTTTTAAATAAAAAAGAAGCTGAATTGAGTGAAAGCTTGCCTCCCATGAAGCAAGAATTGGAAGACAAATATTGGCAAGAGTTGGCTCAATGTACTTCTTATATCGACGACAAAGGACAGGACAGGCTTAAAAAAGCGCTGGATTTGGCTTTTAAAGCTCATGACGGGCAAGTTAGACTTTCCGGCGATCCTTATATCGATCACTTAGTGGAAGTTACCAAAATTTTGGCTTCCTATAGATTAGATTGCACGACTCTTTGCACTGGTTTACTCCACGACTTAATTGAAGAAAATACCGGAGTACGCTTAGAGTATGTTACTGAGCATTTCGATAAGGAATTGAGTGACCTTATCGGAGACGTTACCAACCTCACTAAGCGGTTTGCCAGAGAAGAAACTAAGCAAGAACAAGATAAAGAAGAGGGTAAGAAAAACGGGAAAAAGGGAGCGAAAAAAACTGAAATAAAAGCTTCCGGTAAGCCTGAAGAGACCGCGAGAAAATTTACTCGTTTGGGTGGAAAAGAAGCTGCTGACGAAAATTTGCGCAAAATTTTCTTAGTTATGGCTCGTGATTTACGTGCTATTTTGGTTAAGTTTGCCGACCGTTTGCACAACTTGCGCACTTTAGAATTTTGCGCTCCGGAAATTCAAACCAACATCGCTAACGAAACTTTGGATATTTTCGCTCCTATCGCTTCGCGTTTGGGTGTCTGGGAATTTAAGGCTGAGTTAGAAAATTTGGCTTTTAAGTATGCTCGTCCGGAAGAATACCGAGAATTGAGCCAAGAGCTGGAAGCTGTACGGCCTACTTTTGTAGCGGTTATGGACAAAATTGTGGCCACTTTGAGAGAAAAGCTGACCGAACTTCATGTTGAGAACGAGCTTGAGTACCGTTTCAAACATTTATACAGCATCTATCGCAAGAAAGTGCGCTCTCATAAGAGCTTAGCCGAAATTTACGATCTGGCAGCTATTCGCGTTTTGGTGCCTACAGTTGAAGATTGTTATATGATTTTCGGCTTAGTCCATTCTCTTTGGTCGCCTATGAATGGGCGTATTAAAGATTATATTGCTCACCCCAAACCCAACAACTATCGCTGTTTGCATACGACTGTAATTGGCCCCGATGAAGTTCCGGTAGAAATTCAAATTCGCACTTTCGAAATGCACAAAGTAAACGAAGTTGGTGTGGCCGCTCACTGGGCCTATAAAGAAGGCAAAGTCAGTGCCGATAAGAGCAGACGTGACGTCTTTGCCGAGCTTTATCCCTGGATTAGGGCTCTGTTTGATTGTAGTGGCGAGAACGGTGAATCTTCCGAAGTAGGCGAGCATGTCAAGTTTAGTGTGCCTTCTAACGAAGTGTTTGCTTTTACGCCTTTAGGTGACGTTGTCAATTTGCCCATGGGCTCTACGCCTATAGACTTTGCCTATAGGGTTCACAGTGAGGTGGGAAATCGCTGTGTGGGCGCTTTGGTAAATGATCGCATGGTGCCTTTAACTTATAAACTTTCTACCGGCGACAGAGTGGAAATAAAAACTGCCAAAAACGGCACGCCTTCACGTGATTGGTTGAGAATTTGTGCCAGTCACCAGGCTTTGAGTAAGATTCGCGCTTGGTTTAAAAGAGAAAGACGCGAAGAAAATATTGTTTGTGGACGCGAGGCCGTCAAAGCTGAGCTTAAGCGTTTGCGTTTGGCAGATTTGCTTAACAACGAAGAAGTTATGCTTCAAGCGGCCAATCAGTTGAGCTTCTTAACTGGCGACGATTTGCTCGCTAGCGTAGGTTATGGCGAAACTTCAGCTTTACAGGCTGTAAGCCGCATTCAAAGTGTGTTGCCCAAGAGTGAAGCTTTACCGGAAATTCCGCTGCCGGAAAATGCTCAACCGATCACTAAGCGTACCGGACCCGGCCATGAAGTAATTGTTGAAAATGTTGATACTATCCTGACCAAAATGGCTCGCTGCTGTATGCCTGTGCCGGGAGATGAAATTATTGGCTATATTACTGTGGGCAGCGGAGTTTCCGTCCATAGGCGTGATTGCCTAAACTTTGCTCACTTGTCGGCTGTACACCCGGAACGCATTGTCAAATGCACTTGGAATAGTTGCGCTATGCAAGCTGCCAGCAAAACTTATTGGGTGCATATCGTAATTGAGGCTTGGGATCGCAGCGGTTTAGTAGGTGATTTGTTGGCTTGCTTAACTGAAATAAGAGTAAATGTGAAGTCATGTCAAGCTCTTACTTCCGGAGAAAAAGCCAAGGTAAAGCTTTCTGTTGAAGTGACTGGAAATAAACAATTAGAAGAAGCGCTTAAGAGATTGCGCGGCGTTAAAGGAGTATTTTCGGCCATTCGCTCCAGAAATAGATAAGAAAGGCAAACCTAATGGGGGGGAAGGTTTGACTATTTTTCACAAGAAATAGCTAAATGATATGCGTGCTGTTATTCAGAGAGTTCTCAACTCAAAAGTAGAAGTAGATAACGAAGTTGTCGGTCAAATTGGCCGAGGTTTATTGGTGCTGGTGGCTGTTCATTGTGATGATACAGAAGCTGAAGCCGACTGGCTGGCTAGTAAAATTGCTCGTTTGCGCATTTTTTCTGATGAAGAAGGAAAAATGAATTTAAGCGTTACCGACATCGGTGGGCAAATTTTAGTCGTGTCGCAATTTACGCTTTATGGAGATTGTCGCAAAGGATTGCGTCCCAGTTACAGTCACTCGGCTCCTCCGGCGGAAGCTTCCCGCTTATATGCTTATTTTGTTGAACAAATGAAGCTTTCCGGCTTAACGGTGCAAGAGGGGCAGTTCCAAGCTCACATGCAAGTTAGTTTAATAAATGACGGCCCTGTTACTGTTATCATCGATACTCCGAATAAAACTCAGCGAGGTTAATGGGCTGTGGCTTATAAGGTTTTTATTGTCGACGATTCTAAATTTATGCGCATGATGCTAGGAGAAGTTGTCACTTCTATGGGGTGTGAAGTTATAGAAGTGGACGGAGGCAGACGCGCCGTTACAATGTACGAACACTATAAGCCAGATTTGGTCACCTTAGATATTCTTATGCCAGAACAAGATGGCATTGAAACTTTAAAGCAAATTTTTGATCTAGATCCCTCAGCTAAGGTGGTCATGGTAACGGCTTTGGGGATGGAAGATTACATAAAACAAGCTATGGAGTTAGGAGCTTGTGGCTTTATCATCAAACCTTTTTCTCCTGAACAAGTGGAAACAGTGGTGGCCCAAGTGCTGGGAGACGAATCTTTACATATCAGCTACGAGGACGACTAAAAAAATATCATTCTTTATTTTTCGGTGTCACTCAGCAAAACAATAATGCGACCGCAGTGGCATTCCAGCGTAACTTCGTCGGCCACGACAACATTAGATAAGCCCCTGGTAGAGGAGCGACGCAATTTGCTATGCTCAAGTGGCCATTTGACTCCTTGCAAGCTTACTTCGGCCTCTTCATCCAGAGGAATAATAGAAAGCAATGCGTTTTGGCATCCATTCCAGGAGCATTGTTTTTGTTTTAATTGAAGTATTTGGCAATTAGGAGCAATTAAAGAAGCTTCCAGCCCCAATTCGTCGGCCAATTGTAAGATAGAAATAATATTAAAGAGACAATGATCTAGGCGTCCGTAAAGAGCGGCGGCTATCACGATTTGCTTTAGCCCCAAATGATGGGCAGCTCTCAAAGCCAATTCAAGATCGCTATAATCTTTGTCGCAAGGAAAAGTAAGGCATTGACGACATTTTTTTTGCAAAATCGGCAATAGCTCCGGCGGCAGAGAATCAAAATCTCCCAATAACAGATCTGGTAGCAAACTATCAGATTGAAGGTAAGAGGCACCGCGATCGGCAGCGATAAGACAATCTCCGGGAAGGATCTGACTGCGCAGCCAGCCTGCATCGGGCGCAGGGCCGCCGCCTACAATAAAAGCGCGTTTAAATTGAGTAAAGAGACTACTTTGTAAAGATTCCATAATTTTGCATGGCTTTTTTTAGAGGTGGAATGATTACACATAAAGCTAGTGCTGAAGGCAATAAAAAGGTACAATTGTAGCTGGCTGACCAAAGCCAAGGAGAAGCAGGCAAACTATGCTGCCCCAGAAAAGCGTCGATAAAAATCACTCCCGAAACGGTATGGCACAAAAAACGCAAGGCTACGCTGCCAGCAATTGCTAAAAAAGTACGCTCTCTTAAAAAAGGCAAACCGGCCAAGCCCAAAGATGCATAGGCTAAAGGGTAATCCAGTAAAAATTGTAACGGATGAATAACAAATGGCTCTTGCAAGGCGTGCAAGCAACCATATATGAGGCCTGCAGTTGCGCCTTGGCTGCTGCCTCTCATGATGGCCAGAAATACTATAGGCAGCATATCTAAAGACACTTGCCCTCCGTTGGGCAAGAGCGGTAAATTAAAAAAGGCCAATAAAAGCGACAGGGCGACGGCAATGCCTACTTCGGCTATGCCTCGCCCCGACTTATGCAACGGCCCGGCTAAACACTCAGCCATAGTGCCGAATTTCCAAAAAACGAAGAGCGCGTCAGCTTATTCAGCCTGACTGTTTTTCCAAGAACGCAAGCAACGAGTGCAAACTCTGATTGCCTTGGGGGCGCCATTAACCATAACGACTACCTTCTGAAGGTTGGGAAGCCAACGACGACGAGTACGACGGTTGGAGTGGCTTACCATATTGCCGCTGGAAGGGCCTTTGCCACAATGAGCGCAAACTCTGGACATGTTTTGTTCCTCCTGTATGTCCGTGCTCTTCTCTGCGCACGGTTCCGGGGAGCCGGACGAACGAGAAAGACTTTCTAAAAAACTATTGAGTTAAGAAGATGCACAATAGCGGGGGTATTCTAGCATAACTTTAGCCCTTTGTCCAGAGTAAAAAGATGGTAAGGAAAAGTGAGCTGAGAAGGTTTTTCTGCTTTAAATTGTGCCTAAATCTATCTAGATCTGTTACTATCGTTTAAAAGAATTTGTGACTCTATGCGAAGGTGAGGAAGACTTTGTGGATTATACAGCTCACGTGAGCTGGCCTTACAAAAGGCCAGATTTTTGGAAAACCTGGGGCTTGCTCAGTTGCTTAGCTCTTACTATGTTTGGCCCTTTGTGTTATGCCTCTGCTATAACTGAATCTGTGGCTAAAAACGGCTTTGCAGAAGCAAAATTCCCTGAATTTTCTTTGCAAAATTGCTGCTCCAAGAATATTTTACTTTGGCTTTGCTATATAAGTGTTGGCATTCCTTTGGCTTTAGTAGGCTTGTTTTTTGTTTTGCTGGATTGGCAATTTATTGGACGCTTTTTTTGCTCTTTAGCTACCTTGAGCTACTTCATCTACTTACCGGCTTTTCTTATTTGCGGAGCTTCAGACAGCGATCATCCTTCGCTTTATAGTTCATTTTTTAAGTTACCTTTCAGCAAGTTAACTGGGTACTACAAGTTGGTGTTCATCTACATGCTTTGGCAAGGATTTGCTAGTGCCATTGTGTTTCCGCCTGCTGTTTTTATCGGTATTGGTATAGGCTTGGCTATAAAGTCACTCACTTTGGGTATCATTGTGATATGTGCGTCAGTTTTACTGGTATTTTTGGTCGTTTTCGCTGCTCAATCTTATATTCTTATGGCTATAAGCTCTTTAGTCGGCGAATATATGCGCATTAATAAAGGTGAACTGATTGAGAAAGATATTTTGGATGAAAAAACTTTTTTAATGTCGGGTAGTTTAGAAGAGTAAACTACTATTTTGGCATAGAACTTTACACTTATAGTTTCTAATAAGTAGTGCTTTGTCACGCTTTTTTGCTGCATGTGTGCCAGGGAGGTATATTATGACATTTTTAGGGCCGCTCAACTACGTTTTAAAATCCGCTGATATTTTTAAAAAGCTTATTATTTTAATTGTTTTTTCCATCTTTATCATTACTGGTCCGGCTGTAGCCGGCTATTGCATAAGAGCCATTAGGGCTATCCGTGACGGAAATGACGAATTGCCTAATTTAGAATTTGGCGATTTCGGAGAATTGTTTGTGGACGGACTTCGTCTGGGCGTACAAATGCTGTTGCTTATGTTGCCTACATTGATCATTTCTTTGATATCTTTTACCGCTATGTTTACTGGCAAGGATGGAGCTATTGTTGCGGCTGTAGCTGTCATTTTAATTGTAGGTTTACTTAATGCCTTGATCTTTGTCTATTATGGCACTGCTGTTACTTGCTTAGCTATTGAAGACAGCAGTTGGCTGTTAGCCTTCAAATTTTCTGAACTAAACGAAATTGTTACTGCTAAAAGAAGCAACTATTTCAAAGCTGTCGGCTGCTCTATAATTTGGAATATCCTTTTTAGTCTCGTTAGCTCTTTTGTGCCTATTGTCGGAAGTTTTATTGCCAGCCCCTTTACTATGGCTGCTCAGGCTTACTTCTCCGGTATGTACATGCGTGAAATTAGAGGCGGTCAGAAGTTAGCTCCTGCTGCCAATGTGTATGATGCTAGCGCCGGCAATCAGGAAGATATCGACTATTCTCACGATCATTCTGCCGATTTGTATGACAATTCCGACTATTAAAATTTGAAACTGTATCTTTTTATAAATAAAAAGCCGTCCAGAATTTTTGTTTATCGCTTGTCGAGTTAAATTTTGAGCGGCTTTTTAACTTTTGTTGTTGCGTTGAAGAGGAACCAACAAAAACTAACGCAAAACTACGAGAGATATTTGCAATAATCGAGGACGCTGACTTCTGGCCCCTGCGTCTGCTGCACAGGATGCGTAATAACGCTATTACTTGCGGAAATTGCATTTAATGATAAGGCTGCGATTGTTTTCGCTTTGGTCGATAAAATTGCGAGCATTTGCAGTGTAAAACCGATGTACCATTAAAGGCAGGGCCAAATCTTTATCAATTGGTAAAATAGATGAATAATAAGCGAGTTCTGGCGCTTGGATTGTCGCTTGCCTTTTTTTTAGGCGGGTTGGCCCAAGCTAATACGGATGGCGGTGCTGTTGGCCAAGCGCCTAAGAGCGGCCAAACTGCCGCTGGCTCAAATTATAGCGTGAAAGCACCTTCATCTGAAGACAATAAATCTGCCAATAAAAATTCTGATTCTGCAAAAGTTGGTGACTCTAAAGAAAAAGCGTCTCCGGCTAGCAGTTATGTTTCAAGATTTAACGACACGGAAGAAAAAGTAGATTTGTCTTCCCAAACTACAGAGAATTCTGAGCCTAAGAGTTTGCTGGAAATGCAAATTATCGACGGCTCCGGGGCTGTACGCCAAATGGAGCGTTCTGTTACCGGAAGCGACAAATTTGACATCAACAGCGCTGTCGATTCATATACTTTGGAGAGTAGCCTTGATAAAGCTATGCGTCAAAATTCCAAAGTCAGAGTGGCCGATGAAAAGATAGTTCAGGCCAACGCTCAATATGGTCAGAATAAGACTCAAAAAAATCTTAAGTTTATTGTCGGCGATAAAACTACTTGGCAAAATAGGCAAACTAGCGGCAATAGAACTACTTTAGAAGCCTTGAGTAATCAACTCGACGCTTCTTTGCAACTTTTGCTTACTACTTTCGGTCAAGTGGAAAAGCAAATAGCCGCTTCTTATTTGCAAATAGGTGTGGCTGCTTTAGATGCTGCCTCGGTTAGACATGACTTGGCTTATGCTGTTAAAAAGGACTTTTTTAACTGCTTAAAAGCTGAAGCTCAAGTTGATGTAGCCAAACTTAATTTGCAAGTTTGCGAAAAGAATCTTTCTGACTCTAAGCGCTTGTACCGTCAGGGGATTATGGCGCTTTATGACGTCATTCAGGCCGATTTGCAAGTTACTGAAGCGCATGAACAATTAGAGCGCAGCTACAGCGGTGTAAAAACTGCTAATGCTGCTTTCTTGAGCGATTTGGAAGAGCGCGTTACCGGTGAGGCCGGCTCCGCGCCTTTGTATTTCCAGTCGCCTAAGGCTATAGAAGTAGATCCTCTGTGTCGCTTATCCGATCTTCAAGAATTGGCTATGCGCCGCCGTTTCGAAATTTTAAGTTTGGATCGCAGCATAGAAGTTGCTGAAAAAGTACGCGAAGCAGAAAAATGCAGCAACTTGCCTCAGGTTATGTTAGCTGCCGACTATATCTTCTCTCCTGGCTATCGTACTTATCCTTGCAGTATGTACCAACTCAGTTTAAATGTGAATTGGTCCGTTTGGGACGGAGGCTTAAAAAAGCAGAAGCTGATTGAGCTTGATTCTCAGATTCGCTCTTTGGAAGCTTCGCGTGATCAGTTATGTAACAGTATCCGTCTGGAAGTAGAAAAAGCCTGGATCGACTTCAATCTCTCTGCGGTAGTTCTGCAAACGGCTCGTAAACGTGTGGAAGCCGCTTGGGTATATAGTGATATGGCCCGTCAGCGTTTCTTAAATGGCTTGGGTACTTCTTTGGAAGTGCAGGACAGCTTAAGAAGTTTAAACGACGCTCGTGTGGCTTATGTGGTGGCTTCTTACGATCGCGACTTGGCTTTTTCTGCCATTGAGCATAGCGTAGGTTGCGATTTCCCCGAGCGCCGCTTGGAAGTTACCGATGAGCTGCTGGAAAACCCAGAACAGCCCTAACTATTGAAAGTTATCAGTCTTTATCAGGAGATAAATATGAACTTTTCCCGTAGGTTTACTTTTTACATGACAGCTGCCGCTTTAGGTTTAAGTCTGTTTGTTTCCGGCTGTTCCGGCGAGACTTCCAAAGGTCAAGATGGTCAAAAAGCCGATACCTCGTCAGCCACACAGTCTGAAACTTCGAAAGATAGTGGCAAAAACGAAGCTGCAACCGCTGCTGCTCAAACTCCGGCTCCGGCAGTCAATGTCGCTAAAATTGGCACTGTCGAACAGAAATTCACCCGTGAGTGGCCGGCCGAATTAAAATATTCCAGCACTGTAGATGTAAAAGCCCGTGTAGTCGGCACTTTGCAAGACTTCTCATTCAAAGAAGGCTTTAAGGTGAATGCTGGCCAGGTGCTTTTCCGCATTGACGACGCTCCTTATGTAGCGGCTTTGCAAGGTGCTCAGGCTCAGGTTTCGCAATGTGAAGCCGATTTAGCCTACGCCAAAGCCCAAGTCGACGTGCGTCGAGTTAAGGCCGACTTGGCTTCTTCTCGTGCCGACTTGGTAAGAGCTCAGCAAGATGTCGATCGTTACAAACCTTTAGCCAAAAATGGCGTTATCCCGACCCAAACTTTAGACAATGCTATCGCTCAGCGCGATGTGGCTCAAGCTAGAGTAGATGCCGCTTTAGCTACTTTGAAAAATACTGAGCTTTCTTCTCAAGCCAAGATTGACGTAGCTCAAGCCAACTTAGAAGCTGCTCAAGCTCAAGTTACCCAGGCTCAACTTAATATAGGTTATTGCACTATTACTTCGCCTATTACTGGTGTAATCGGTGAAATTAACGTCTACCCTGGTAACTTAGTGGGCCAAGCTGGCAGTCAGCAAGTATTGGTTACAATTTCTTCACTCGATCCTATCTATTGTAATTTCAGCGTCAGCGAAAAAGAATATCTTTACATGATGGAACACCGTGGGGCTGGCGCTGTTGATTTCAACTTAGTTTTGTCCGATGGCTCTGTTTATAAACATAGCGGCCAATTTAGCATGTTATCTCGCTCTCTGGATTCGAAAAGCGGCACAATCGGTATTCGTGTCTCTTTCCCCAATCCGGAAAGATTGTTGCGTGAAGGCCAGTTTGGTCGCTTGCGCATAACTAGTCGCGCTTCCGAGAAAGTTTTAGTCGTTCCTCAACGTGCCGTTTCCACTGTCCAGTCTGACCATTCCGTCTATGTTGTCGGTCCCAATAATGTTGTTGAGTCAAGAAATATCACTGTTGGTGATGCTGTCGGTACCGATTTTATTGTTAAATCCGGCTTAAAGCAGGGTGAAATGGTTGTTGTTGACGGACTTACTAAAGTTCAGGCCGGTGCTCCCTGTGAACCTACCGTAGTTTCTGACGGCTCGGCTGACTCTTCTGCTCAAGGCTAATAAGGAGAAAAACTTTGGCGAAATTCTTTATTCACCGTCCGGTTTTGGCCATAGTGATTTCGCTAATCATATTGCTATCCGGTGCGGTTTGTATTTACAGTTTGCCTGTAGCTCAATATCCAGCCATTACGCCTCCGGTTATTCAGCTTGACGCCGATTATGCTGGCGCCAACGCTCAAGTGTTGGAGGAGACGGTAGCTTCGTGTATCGAGCAACAGATCAACGGCGCTGAAGGCATGCTTTATATGCGTTCGATTTGCGCCAACTCCGGCCACTACACTTTGCAAGTTACTTTTGACTTGTCGCGTGACCAAGATATGGCCATGGTAGATGTGCAAAACCGTCTTTCTAAAGCTACGCCTTTGCTGCCTACCGAAGTCACTCAGTCGGGCGTAAGTGTCAAAAAGCAATCTACTCAACAATTGCTTTATTTGAACTTCTATTCCGGCGACGGATCTCGAGATGATCTTTTCGTCAGTAACTATTGTGTTATCAATATTATTGACCAATTGGCTCGTTTAAATGGTGTCGGTTCGGCGGCGATTTTGGTCGGTCAGCGCGACTACTCCATGCGTATCTGGATTAAGCCTGATGTGCTGGCTAAATTGGGCGTAACTGTAGATGATATAGTAGGCGCTATTCAAACGCAAAACGTTCAGGCTGCGGCTGGTTCCATAGGCGATCCTCCGCAAAAGACCGGAGTACAGTTCCAATATCCTGTTAATGTAAAAGGACGTCTAACTACTCCGGAAGAGTTCGGCAACGTTATTATTCGCACTCAACCTAATGGCGCTTATTTGCGCGTCCGTGACGTAGCTCGAGTGGAATTGGGTGCCAATACTTACTCTACAAAAGGTCAGTTTAATGGCAATAGCTCCGTAGTTATCGCTATTTACCAGCAACCCAGCGCCAACGCTGTAGCCTTGGCCAAATCCGTAAAGGCCAAGTTGGCTGAACTTTCCAAGAGTTTCCCTACCGGTATCAACTATACCGTAACTTACGACGCTACTATCTTCGTAGTTAAATCTATCGAAGAAGTGGTGCAGACTCTCTTTGAAGCTATTGTTTTGGTATTGATCGTGGTATTTGTCTTCTTGGGCAATTTCCGTGCCACGTTGGTGCCTATTTTAGCTGTCCCTGTCTCTTTGGTCGGTACCTTTGCTGGTTTCGCTGCTCTAGGATTCTCCATCAACTTGCTGACTATGTTCGGTATGGTTTTGGCTGTAGGTATTGTAGTAGACGACGCCATTGTAGTAGTGGAAGCTGTCGAACTACACATTGAGCATGGCCTTTCTCCTATGGAGGCTACCGAAAAGGCTATGGACGAAGTATCCGGCCCGGTTATGGCTATTGCTTTGGTACTTTGCGCTGTGTTCGTACCTGTAGCTTTTATGGGCGGTATGACCGGTGTTATGTATAAGCAATTTGCTATCACTTTGGCCGTCTCCGTATTGCTGTCGGCTTTGGTAGCTCTGACTATGACTCCGGCTCTGTGCTCTTTGCTCTTGCGTCCTCGCTCGGAAAAGGGCATTATCGATTACTTATTTGGCTGGTTCTTCAAGCTTTTCGATATAGTGTTTGGTTGGTTTACCCACCTGTACACGGCTATAGTCCGTTTCTTAGTCAAGAATTTAATTGTCAGTTTCTTGATTATCGGAGCTGTTTACTATGGCGCTTACCATTTAGCCACCACTACTCCTACCGGTTTTATTCCTATGGAAGACCAAGGTATTGTACTTATTAGCTGTACTTTGCCTTCCGGCGCTTCTTTGGAACGCACTGAAGCTGTAGTTAATAAACTTGACGAAATTATGAAAAAGCATAGTGATGCAGTCGAAAATACCATCGGTTTGGTTGGCTACAACATTATGCAAGGTAACATGTCCAGCAACGCTGGCGCCGTAATTGGTGCTTTGAAAGACTGGGACGAGCGTACGACTCCGGAAACTCAGTTGCGCGGTTTAATTGGCGCTATGACTAAGGAAGCTTCCGAAATAAAAGAAGCTTCCACAGTAGTTTTCTGTCCTCCGCCTGTACCTGGCTTAGGTATGTCCTCCGCTTTAACTATGGAATTCCAAGACCGTAGTGGCGGTGAGATTATGCCTATGTTCTTGTCAGCCAAAGACTTTATTGCCAAAGTCAATCAGCGACAAGATATCTTTACTTCCGCCTACACTATGTTCAACCCGGCCATTCCCATGTTGAAAGTCGATGTAGACCGAGATAAGCTGCAGAATTTGCAAATCCCTGTCAAGTCTGCTTTCTTGGCTATGCAAATTAACTTGGGTGGCTACTTTATCAACCAGTTCAACCAATTCGGCCGTACTTGGCGTGTAATGATGCAAGCTGAATCGGCTTACAGACGCGATCCTAACGATATTGGTTCTATCTACTTACGCAGCCAAAATGGCAGCATGGTACCTTTGAGTACAGTTACTACTGTAAACCAAACTACCGGTCCGGAAGTTGTCTTGAGATATAACCTCTACCGTACCGTAGAAGTCAATGCCAGTACCAAAACGGGCGTCAGCTCCGGTCAGGGTATTGCCACTATCGAAGAGTTGGCTTCCAAATTGCCTAACCAATATGGCTTTGAATGGACAGGCATGGCCTACCAAGAAAAGCAAGCCTCCGGCCAAACTGTGGTTATTCTCGGCTTGGGCTTGGTCTTCGTCTTCCTCTTCTTGGCTGCTCAATATGAGAGCTGGGGCATTCCTTTTGCCGTATTGCTTTCTATGCCTACAGTAGTTCTGGGCGCTTTGCTCGGTGTTAATGCTGCTGGTTTGGATATGAATATTTATGTTCAAATCGGTATTTTGACCTTAATTGGTCTCTCTGCTAAAAATGCCATTTTGATCGTAGAGTATGCCAAAATGAACTATGACGGCGGTATGGATTTGATTGAAGCTACTGTAGAGGGTGCTCGAATTCGTTTCCGTCCCATTTTGATGACTTCATTTGCCTTCATTTTAGGTGTATTGCCTTTGGCTCAAGCTCAGGGCGCTTCCGCTGCTTGCCGAGCTGCTCTTGGTGTTTCGGTAATGTGCGGTATGTTGGCAGCTACCTTGATAGGTATCTTTATCATTCCTGTGCTTTATGTAACTGTACAGGGATTGATCGTGTTGGTAACTGGCGATCAGCGCAAAGTAGCCAATTTGCAAAATGAAGCTGCTGCTCAGGAGCAGGGCGTTATCGCTCCAGCTCAGGCTGAAGCTAAAGCTGAAGCTGCTCAGGCAACTTCTTCTGTTAAAGCCGACTCTAGTAAAGCCGAAAATCCTTCTCAGGATACAAATTCGGCAACTAAGTCGACAGACAATCAGCCGCCTAAAGTCGATTTAGATAAAAAAGACTAAATCGATAAAAAGTTGATTATCAAATAACTCTTCCTTGAGCAATACTCTTGGGGGAGTTATTTTTTTTGCCAAAAATAAGTGGCTATGCATAAAGTTGTTAAGCTGTTGATCGTAATTCTTTTGGCTTTATCTATTCTATGGGGATTAAAATTTAGAGTTAGAGATTCTATCATTGCGGATAATAAAAAGGCCAATGTAGATAATGTTGTCGTCAAGGTTATTGAGCCGAATAATTTGGAAGAACTGACAGATAGAATGGGATTTTTCTTACAAAAGGCAAGTAATGGACAGCTTGCGAGTGTGGAAGAAGCTAGTTCTTTTAGCACTTTTTGGCCAGATATTGCCCCTGTACTTATAAAAGAAAATTGGTTACGCCGTCAGAGTAACTTCAATGCCGAGTATTTGAAACAATTACATAAGTTGTTTCCCCACTCCGACTCTGCCGAATTTGAACATATATACCAATTTTTATTTGAGAATAAAGCTAGACAATCAAGCTATGACAATTTGGGCAAAAGTTTGTGCTTTGAACGTTTGGAACGTTTGGGCTGTAGCCTAAATTTTATTACAGGTGAAAAACTGCCAGCTTGGGGAAAATGTCCTATTGACGGTCGCCCTTACAAATTCGATACAGTGGCAAAAAGGTTGAGTTGTGGGCGTGACCATTTGGCCTTTACTTATCCACAGCGTAAAATTTTGGGCCAGCCTGAGGAAATTTATCGCCAATTGGCCATGGGCTACTACAACAGTGAACGTTTACATCGCTTAGATAAAATACTATTGGATAGCGGCCCTGCAGCTGTGAGTCGAGGAGAAAAAGTAGCCGATATTGGCTGTGGCGTCGGTTGCTATACTTGGAGTTTAGCTAAAGGTGTGGGAAATAGGGGTTTAGTTTATGCTCAAGATATAGATAAAAGTGTGCTGGACTTTATCGAATTTGTAAAACAAAAACGCCATTGCTCAAATGTGCAAATTTGCTTAGCTAAACGTAACGATCCTAAGCTTCCGTCTAATAGTTTGGATCGTTTATACTTTATCGATGCTTTAAATGTTATGGTCGGAATCGATTTTCAGGTGCACGGTGAAGCTTCAACTAAAGCCAAATCGTATTTGCGTCAACTTGCCAAGAGTTTACACCACGATGGTAAAATCGTAGTAATCGATTTTCTTCCTTATAAAAATAGGCCCCATTTGTCAAAAGCTCAAGTCATTCAACTTTTTGCCGAATTGGGCTTCGAAAAAGCAGGCGATCAAGAGGCTGTCGCAGAGCCTTCTCCTATGTATGCTCTGACTTTTTCCCGTCCGAGAAAGTAACGGGGGTATGATTGTATGATTAGAACTTTGGATCTGGAACTTATCCGCGGAGTAGGTATTTCTATCCTTTTAGCTGCGGCTTGTTATTATTGCTTTACTTGGTTTTGCTATCGCTATAAAACTAAAGTTCAACTAATAAAAACTTTGCAAGAACGCTGGCGTCCTTTTCTGCTTATTGTCGGCTTTTTGATCCCTATTCTGAATTCTTGCTATTGTATCAGCTCTTTGTCGCGATTATATGAAGAGTGCTATACCGCTTTGCTGCTGGTTTTAGTGGCTATGGGCGGTGAAGTTTTACTCAGTGTCTTAGAGCGCATCAATATCAGCTTAAAAGTTCCCAAAACTATTTGGAATGTTTCTTTTTATGTTTTAAGGTTTATTCTATATTTTTTGCTAGTAAATGTCGCTTATCGCAATATGTTGCAGCAAGAAATTATTGAAGGCGGCTTTTTTGTAGCTTCTTGCTATACAGTTGCCGTATATATGGTCTTAAAATTTGTCTATAACTTCGTTTTTGAAGATGTCGATTTTAAAAATGACATACTCAAAGCGGTTATGGGCAAAATAAAAACGCCTTGTTATGTTCTAATTTGCATTCTTACGGCCATGTATGCTTGGACTTGGGCGCCCAATAAACTTAAACAAATTGTCGATTTAATTCGTTATTTGGATATCGCCCTGGCTATTGATTTATGCACTATCTTTATTGAATCTTTCTTCTTACTCTTTTTTGATTATTATCTGACGAAAATAAAGTCTATAGTAATTTCCAAGCTAATTCAGGATCTGAGTCGTTTAATCGCCTACGTTATTCTCATATTAGTAGTTTTATCGACAGCTTTTAATATTAACTTATCGTCTCTGTTAGTAGGTTCGACGGTAATTTCCGTTATTGTCGGTTTAGCTTTACAAGAAAGTATGGGCAACTTTGTCGCCGGTATATTGCTCGATTTTGCTCAGCCTTACAAAACCGGTGATTATATTGAAGTAGCTGGCTTATCGGGAACTGTCGAAAGTATCGATTGGCGTTCTACAGTGTTGCGTTTGCTTAGCGGAGAATGTAACATTTTGCCCAATTCTATAGTGGCTAAATCTACAGTTAAAAATTATTCTTCGCCGACTTCTCGTCAAGCCCGTACCTTTGAAATTGGTATAGCTTACGAACACTCGCCAGCTTTAGTTCGTCGAGTATTATTACAAGCGATAGACGCTGTCCCTGATGTACTTAAAGATCCTAAACCTATAGTTTGGCTGGTAAATTTCGCTGATTCCAGCATGAACTACAAAGTAAATTATTGGATAGAAGATTTTAGTCGCGGTTTAACTATCGATTCTAAAGTGCGCGAATCGATGTGGTATTATTTGAATCGCGAAAAGATAAATATTCCTTTCCCCATTACTACCGTTTTGCATGATAATGGCGATAAGCCTAAAGATAGCCAAATTATTGGGGAATTTTTGCGCAAATTAGATATTATGCAAAATTTGCCCTCCGAGTATATACAAGCTTGCGCCGAACATTCACAAATAAAACTTTATGGCCCTGGTGAATGTATCTATCCCAAGGACACTCTAGGTAGCGATGATGTAGCCACTATAGTCAAAGCTGGTCGTTTGCGCATGGTTATGAAGTTGAAAGAATACGAAAAAAATAGCGCTTCCGCTCAGGAAAACAATGAAAAAGTTATTATGTTGGCTCCCGGAGATATTTTCAGCGAAACTTTGGCTGACAGTCAGCACTTTGAAACCATTGTTACAGTAGTTGAAGAGGCGGAATTAGTTACTTTTAACGGTGAACAATTTACCAGGTTATCGCGTCAATTTCCACAAGAGAATGCTATTATCGCTAAACACTTCGGCATGTAAAACTGACATTTAAATGCTTGCTTGCTTTTTAGCCTGTTTTTACGCTTTTGTCTGTTGGCTGTGTAGTTTTTCTGCCTAGAGACGCTAATGGTGTACCGCCCGCCAGTTAGCTATTTTGTGCTAGCTACATTTTTTACCATATCTACGCTCCGGCTGACTG
>OQVS01000599.1_pt1 | contig 24752 bp, 19 predicted proteins | sample 1691601 | NCBI WGS metagenome assembly OQVS01 (sample SAMN03418268, study PRJEB22391) | human gut metagenome | biome: human-gut; feature: organic feature; material: feces | host: Homo sapiens | place: Tanzania | collected 2013-01
CAGACATTCCCTGAATGTGGCAATACTCTGTGCCATGATCACCCATGTAATGAATATAAGAAGAGAAGAACAGTACCATACAGTGTGTGCTGCCATTCTTCATGATATGGGAAAAACGAAGAAGCAGGATGATGTATATTATGGAGCACCTTATTCCAGAGAGGATATGCTGCGGAACTGTGAGACACAGGAAGAGGCATATGCTGTGATCGAAAATGCTTTTGCCACAGATGGTCCCGGAATCCGCAGAATCTGCCAGCAGGCTGCCAGAAAACAGCTGTATCTGTTCCCGGAGGAAGGAAAAGAAACCAGATATAAGATGCTGGCCGGTGCAAATGTACTACTGGTGGCGAACCGATATGATGAGATCACAGCTATGACATTGCAGGGAACCGCACAGTCTGAAGTGAAGGCAATCCAGGAACTGTTAGAGCATCCGGAAGTGTATGATCCGGAGACGGTCAGAGCACTTTTGAGATCGATCAATATTCTGCCGCCGGGAGCCAGTGTGGAACTCAGCACGGGAGAAAAAGCCCTGGTATTGAATGAGAATGAGGAAAATGTTTTGAGACCTACAGTAGTAAGCTTCCGTGATAACAGTATTTTAGATTTATCTCTTCCGGAGAATAATGATATTATCATTGTGGATGTCATGAAGACTATGGATAATCGTTATATCATGAAGAAATGAGCTATGAAGAGATAAGTCCAGCAAAGTGAGGAACAATAATTATGCCAACAATAGAGGAAATACTCAGAGCCGCAAAAGAGGCAGGAGCCAGTGATGTGCATCTTACTGTGGGAATTCCGCCCAAAATGCGTGTGAACGGTAATCTGATCACCATGGATTATCCCAAAATGCTTCCGGCGGACACTCTGGAAGTACTGGTCAATATCATGACGGAAGTTCAGCGGGAACGTTTTGAAGAACGGGGAGAGTATGATATGTCTTTCTCCATTCCAAACTGTGGCCGTTACCGTGTCAACGCCTACAAACAGAGAGGCTCGGTAGCACTTGCATTCCGACTGGTGGGGACGGTGGTTCCTTCTCCGGAAGAACTGGGAGTACCGGAATCCGTTGTGGAATTATACCAGAGAAAACGCGGACTGGTACTGGTCACCGGACCTACCGGAAGCGGTAAATCCACCACGCTGGCGGCAATCATAGACAAGATCAATAACAACAGGGATGCCCATGTGATCACTCTGGAAGATCCCATCGAGTATCTGCATCAGCATAAAATGTCCATGGTCAATCAGAGAGAGATCGGCATTGATTCCAATAATTATGCCAATGCCCTGAGGGCTGCACTCAGAGAAGATCCGGATGTCATTCTGGTAGGTGAGATGAGAGATTTCGAAACCATCAGTGTTGCCATTACGGCAGCGGAGACAGGACATCTGGTACTGTCCACCCTGCATACCATCGGCGCAGCCAGTACCGTAGACCGTGTCATTGACGTCTTCCCACCGCATCAGCAGCAACAGATCCGAGTCCAGCTCTCCAATACGCTGGAGGCGGTAATCTCCCAGCAGCTGATCCCCACAGCAGACGGCAAACATCGTGTGGCCGCCTTTGAGGTCATGCATGCCAACCATGCTGTGCGTAACCTGATCCGGGAAGGAAAATCCCATCAGCTGGCCAGTGTCATGCAGACGAACCGGAAGCTGGGAATGATCACAATGGATGAGGCGATTGTCCAGCTGTATTTTGAAGGCAAGATCGACAGGGAACATGCAATTCAGTTTGCACAGGATCCCGACAGCATGGAAAATAAGATCTGATCATAAAAATTTGATGAAAAACGGTGGCTTGCGGGCTGTCTGTAAGCCGCCGTAATGCTTTTATAAAAAACGTTCAAAATTTCTGATATAAAAATCTGAGAAAATTCAGGCAGTTTCATTTTTTTCATTATAATTTCCAATTTATGAAACAAGAAAACAAAACATTTTTCAAAGGAGGTATTTTATGTTTACTACAGTTTATTCGGCTGCGGTTTATGGCCTGCAGGCGTATCTGGTCCGCGTAGAAGTGGATCTGGCAGGGGGATTGCCCACTTTTTTACTGGTGGGATCTTTAGGAAGTGAGGTGAAGGAGTCCAGAGAGCGGGTGTGCGTTGCCATGAAAAATTCCGGTTTTCAGCTTCCACCGGCACATATCACAGTGAATCTGGCACCGGCAGACCGTCGTAAGGACGGCACGGCCTTTGATCTGCCCATAGCGGTGGGGCTTCTCAGGGATATGGAGCTTGTGCCGGAGGAGGTACTGCAGGATACGTTGTTTTTGGGGGAACTGGGGCTCAACGGTGAAGTCAAAAAGGTGAAGGGTGTCCTTCCTATTGCACAGGAAGCAGCCAATTGCGGGATCCGGAGAGTAGTGGTGCCGGAAGAAAATGCCATGGAGGCTGCCGTGATCCCGGGGATTACGGTCTGGGGCGTGAACTGCCTGACTGATCTTTTGATGGCACTGATTCATCCGGAGGAAGAGAATGAAAAAATCTATCAGCCTAGGATCCGGGCTGAAGATCTGCTGCAGAAAGGAGAAGCTTCCGGAACCGGAGATTTCCGGGAAGTGGCAGGGCAGGAAGCTGCCAAAAGGGGTGCAGTGATCGCAGCAGCAGGATTCCATAATCTTTTAATGATAGGACCGCCGGGGGTGGGGAAGTCTATGATCGCAGGGAGGATCCCCGGTATTCTGCCTCCGCTGACATTGGAAGAAAGCCTGGAGGTGACAGGAATTTTCAGTGTGGCGGGGCTTTTGCCCCCGGGACAGGCACTGATCACACGAAGGCCTTTTTATGCGCCTCATCATACCGTGACACAGGCGGCATTGACCGGCGGAGGAAATGGTATTCCGAGACCGGGGATAGTATCACTGGCACACCGGGGTGTGTTGTTTCTGGATGAATTGCCGGAATTTCAGAAAACTGTGTTGGACAGCATGAGGCAGCCCATGGAGGAACGCAAGGTACAGATCGCAAGAAGTGCCGGGATGGTCACGTATCCTTCGGACTTTATATTAGTGGCTGCCATGAACCCCTGTCCCTGCGGTTATTATCCGGATCGGAATAAATGCCGCTGTACCCAGCCGCAGATCGAGAAATATCTGGGAAAAATTTCGGGTCCGATCTTAGACCGGATCGATCTGTGCGTAGAACTACATCCGGTGGATATTCTACATTTGCAGAAAACAAAGGTGGAAAAAAGCAGTGAAGACATGAGACAGCAGATCATGCGCGCAAGAAAACGGCAGGCAGAGCGTTTCGCAGGAACCGATTGTCGTTTCAACGGGGACATCAGGTCTGCCCGGCTGGAAACGTATTGTCCGTTGGGAGAGGAAGAGAGGAAGGTCATGGAACAGCTGTACCGTACCTTACAACTCAGTGCCAGAGCTTATCACCGGATCCTTAAGACAGCCCGTACCATAGCGGATCTGGAGGAACAGGAGAACATCAGCGGAGAACATTTGCTGGAGGCAGCGTGCTATCGTCCCTCGGAGACTTACTGGAACTGATTTTGTCCCGGAAAGTTTGTTGGCAGAGGATGGGAAGAGTGACTATGAAAATGGAATAGGAAAGGCAAGGGTATTTTTTATGACAGAGACAGAGAGAAGGTATGCCTATTTTCTGTGCAGCATCCCCACGATCGGGGGCGTGCGGGCAGGGCAGCTCCTTACTCGGTTCGGGACACCACGGGCAGTTTATGAAGCAGAGCCCGGGGACTGGCGGGAGTGTGTAAGTAATTTTGTGGCAGAAGCCATGGAACGGCAGAAGAAAAGCGGAGAATGGGAGCGGGAATATGAAGGGCTGGCGGAAAAACGGATTCAATTTATTTTGCGGGAGGAGGATGGATTTCCACGAAAATTATCTGAGATTCCGGATCCACCCTATGGTATTTTTTATCGGGGAAGACTGCCGGAGGAGATGCAGCCTGCGGTGGCCGTCATCGGCGCCAGAGAGTGCTCGGAATACGGAAGATATGTAGCGGAAGAACTGGGACGGTATCTGGGAAGGGCAGGGATTCAGGTCATCAGCGGCATGGCCCGGGGCATTGACGGGATCAGCCAGCAGGCAGCACTGTCTGTGGGAGGCAATTCCTATGGGGTGTTGGGATGTGGCGTGGATATCTGTTATCCCACCCAGAACCGCAGACTTTATGAAGAACTGCTGCAGAAGGGAGGACTGCTCTCCACTTATGCACCGGGGACAAAGCCGCTGCCGCAATATTTTCCGCCAAGGAACCGTATTGTCAGCGGCCTGTCGGATGCCCTGATCGTCATTGAGGCCAGACAGAAGAGCGGGACGTTGATCACAGTGGATATGGCACTGGAACAGGGCAGAGATGTCTATGTGGTGCCGGGCCGGATCACGGACAGGCTCAGCGACGGCTGTAACCGGCTGCTGACCCAGGGGGCAGGTGTGTTTCTATCCCCGGAGAGCTTTACGGAGGAATTTTTGGAAGCCTTTAGAGAAAAACAGGGGATTTCTGCGACAGACTCCGGAGAAGAGAAAACGCAAAGAGGCAAAAAGAGGAAAAAGGAAAACAAACCGGACGGGAAACTTTTGAAGGAACCATTAGACAAAATTTTGGAAATTTTAGAGCCGGTGTCCAAGACCTCAGAGACAATTCTGCGGGAATTATGGGAAAAGGGAGAATTTTTAGATATTGCCGCACTGCACAGGGCACTGATGGAGCTGGAACTTCTGGGGTATGCCCGCCAGAGCAGCCCCGGATACTTCAGCATTTCCGGGAATTGACAGGATTTCCGGAGCTTCATCTGCGATAGCACCGGAGCCTGTGTCAGGGACGTTGGAAAAGCGAATTGACAAGGCTTTTGAAAAAGGGGTATAGTTATAGTCATATATGAGCGACAAGAAAGGTCAGGTGTCCCTATGAGCGATAAAGATACTTACAGAATGCATACTAAAGTGATACAGATCGGCGACCGGAAGATCGGTGGGGGGAATCCTATCGCCATCCAGTCCATGACTAATACCAGGACGGAAGATGTAAAGGCTACGGTGGAGCAGATCCTGCGTCTGGAAAAGGTGGGCTGCGAGATCATCCGGTGTACCGTTCCTACGCCGGAAGCAGCAGCAGCTATCCGGGAGATCAAAAAACAGATTCATATTCCACTGGTGGCGGATATTCATTTCGATTATCGTATGGCACTGGCAGCTATAGAAAACGGAGCGGACAAGATCCGCATCAATCCCGGCAATATTGGCAGCGTGGAACGTGTAAAAGCTGTGGTGGATGCTGCGAAGGAGAGAAATATTCCCATACGTGTGGGAGTAAACAGCGGCTCTTTGGAGAAGCCTTTAGTGGAGAAATATGGTGGCGTGACAGCGGAAGGTATCGTGGAGAGTGCGCTGGATAAGGTGCACATGATCGAAGACTTAGGATATGACAATCTGGTTATCAGCATTAAGTCTTCGGATGTGCTGATGTGTGTGAAGGCCCATGAATTGCTGGCGGGCCGCACCGTGTATCCGCTGCATGTAGGCATTACCGAATCCGGTACGGTGAACAGCGGCAATATCAAATCCGCCATCGGTCTGTCCCTGATCTTAAGCCAGGGCATCGGTGATACCATCCGCGTATCTCTGACGGGAGATCCGGTGGAAGAAATCAAGTCGGCAAAACTGATCCTTCGTACCCTGGGACTGAGAAAGGGCGGTATTGAGGTCGTATCCTGTCCCACCTGCGGCAGAACCCAGATCAATCTCATCGATCTGGCAACGAAAGTTGAGAAGCTGGTGGAAGATTATCCGTTAGATATTAAAGTGGCGGTGATGGGCTGCGTGGTAAACGGTCCCGGAGAAGCGAAGGAAGCGGATCTGGGCGTGGCAGGCGGTATTGGCGAGGGCCTGCTGATCAAACACGGCGAGATCATTAAAAAGATTCCGGAAGATCAGCTGTTACCTGCCCTGAAAGAGGAATTGGATCATTGGAGTTGAATGAAATAGATGAGTAAACCTTTTTTTGAAGTATTTCCGGCATTACAGTTAAATGCAGATATTCGTGATCTGATGGGTCAGACAGAAGTGGAGAGAGTCTCGGCGACAAAACGCAGAGACTTTCTTCGGGTGTACTTAAAAAGTACCCGTCTGATCCAGAAGGAAGCCATATGGACCACAGAACAGGAAATCAAAAAACAGTTGTTTCCGAATGCCAATCTGACGGTAAAAATATATGAAAAATTTGAACTGTCTTCCCAGTACAATCCGGAAAAACTGATGGATATCTATAAGGAAAGTATTCTGGAAGAATTCCGGGCATACAACCATATACAGTACAATGCACTGAAGACGGCGAAAATGGAGTATCCTTCGGAAAATGAACTGTTGTTGACCATGACGGATACGGTACTGAACCGGAGCATGGAGGGAGAAATCCTGCAGATCCTTGAGAAAATCCTGGTGGAACGCTGTGGCTTTTCCGTGAAGATCCATGCGGACTATGTGGAAAAGGAAACCGGACGTTTTCAGGAGGAAGAAGAACTGAAAATACGGCAGCAGGTGGATGCTATCTACAGTCGGATCAGAGGCCGCAAAGGAAACGACAACGAGAATGCTGTCCCGGAGGAACTGGACACCGGTGCCGCCCAGGCAGATGGGAAGAAACAGGCCCCGGAGGCTTCGGAAAAGCCTAAGGCAGAGAATGCCGGTGGTACCACCAGAAGCTTTCAGAGCGGTACCCGGGGAGAATTCAAACGTGGTGAATTTAAGAAGGGAGAATTCCGCAAGGGCGGCAGCTTTGAAAAGGGTGCACTGAAGAGATCGGATAATCCGGATGTGATCTATGGCCGTGATTTTGAAGATGAGGCCATGAAGATCGAAGAACTGATCGGTGAGATGGGAGAGGTGACTATCCGTGGTAAGGTGCTGTCGGTGGAGACCCGTGACATCAAGAATGAGAAGACCATTATTATATTCAATATGTCCGATTTCACCGATACCATGACCATTAAGATGTTTGTGCGCACCGAGCAGGTAAAGGAAGTGACCGGGGACATTAAGGCGGGAGCTTTCTTAAAAGTAAAGGGAATCTGTATGATGGATAAGTTCGATCATGAACTGGCCATCGGATCCATTGCGGGGATTAAAAAGATTCCCGATTTCACCAATACGAGAATGGATACTTCTGCCCGAAAGAGGGTGGAATTGCACTGCCATACGAAAATGAGTGATATGGACGGTGTTTCCGAGGCAAAGGATATCGTTAAGAGAGCTTATAAATGGGGACACAGGGCCATTGCCATCACCGATCATGGTGTGGTACAGAGTTTTACCGATGCGAACCATGTCTGGGACGATCTGTGGAAGGCGGAAAAAGGCAAGCGGAAAGAAGCGGGAGATGAGAATCCCGACAAACAGGATTTCTTTAAGATCATCTATGGTGTGGAAGCCTATCTGGTAGATGATCTGAAGGAAATTGTAACGAATGACAAGGGGCAGGATCTACACGAGGACTATGTGGTATTTGATATCGAGACGACAGGGTTCTCTCCGGTAAACAACCGCATTATTGAGATCGGCGCAGTAAAGGTATCCGGAGGAGAAATCGTGGATCGTTTTTCTACCTTTGTCAATCCGGACGTGCCGATCCCCTTTGAGATCGAGAAGCTGACCAGTATCAGGGATGAGGATGTCATGGATTCTCCCCGGATTGATGTGATCCTGCCGCAGTTTTTACAGTTTTGTGAAGGCTGCATCATGGTGGCACATAATGCCAGCTTTGATATGAGTTTTATCATGGAGAATTGCAGAAGACAGGGATATCCGCAGGAGTTCACGTATGTGGATACCGTGGGCATCTCCCGCATGCTGCTGAAGAACCAGTCCAAGCATACTCTGGATGCGGTGGCAAAGACGTTGGGGATTTCTTTGGAGAATCACCACAGAGCCGTGGATGACGCAGAATGTACCGCTCATATTTTTGTGAAATTTATTAAAATGCTGGAAGAGCAGGATATCCATAATCTGACAGAAGTCAATGCTTTGGGGGCGTCCAGTGTGGATGCGGTAAAAAAGATGCCGTCCTATCATGCGATCATTCTGGCAAAAAATGATCTGGGACGCATCAATCTCTACCGCCTGGTATCCCAGTCTCATCTGACGTATTTCAACAAGCATCCCAGAATTCCCAAAAGTCTGGTGATGAAGTACAGAGAAGGACTGATTTTGGGAAGCGCCTGTGAGGCAGGAGAATTGTACCGGGCATTGTTAGACGGACAGTCGGATGCCCAGATCGCCAGACTGGTAAAGTTTTATGATTATCTGGAGATCCAGCCCTGCGGCAATAACAAGTTTATGATTGCATCGGAAAAGATCAGAACGGTGAATTCCATTGAGGACATCCAGAACATTAACCGGAAGATCGTTTCTCTGGGAGAACAGTTCCACAAGCCGGTAGTGGCTACCTGTGATGTGCATTTCCTGGATCCGGAGGACGAGGTCTACCGTCGTATCATCATGGCGGGACGTGGCTTCGACGATGCGGACGATCAGGCACCGCTGTATTTACATACCACGGAGGAGATGCTGGAAGAGTTCTCTTACCTTGGCAGTGACAAGGCGGAAGAGATCGTTATTACCAATACCAATATGATCGCAGATATGATCGAGACCATTGCACCGGTGCGCCCGGATAAGTGTCCTCCGGTCATTCCGGACAGCGATAAGACCCTGACGGAGATCTGTTACAACAGAGCCCATGAGATCTACGGACCCGATCTGCCTCAGATCGTAGAGGCCAGACTGGAGAAGGAACTGAATTCCATTATCAAGAACGGATTCGCTGTAATGTATATCATTGCGCAGAAACTGGTGTGGAAGTCCGTGGAGGACGGTTATCTGGTAGGTTCCCGTGGATCCGTAGGAAGCTCCTTCGTAGCGACCATGGCGGGGATCACGGAGGTCAATCCCTTAAGTCCGCATTATTATTGCAGCAAGTGTCATTATGTGGATTTTGACAGTGAGGAAGTAAAGTCCTATGCCGGTAAAGCGGGAATCGATATGCCGGACAAGGTATGTCCGGTGTGCGGAGAGAAACTTCATAAGGACGGATTTGATATTCCTTTCGAGACCTTCCTGGGATTCAAAGGAGACAAGGAGCCGGATATCGATCTGAACTTCTCCGGTGAGTATCAGTCCAAGGCCCATAAATATACCGAGGTTATCTTCGGTGCCGGACAGACCTTCCGTGCCGGAACTATTGCAACTCTGGCGGATAAGACGGCCTTCGGTTACGTGAAGAATTATTTTGAAGAACGTGGCATTCACAAGCGGACCAGTGAGATTGACCGTATTGCTTCGGGCTGCACCGGCGTCAGAAGAAGTACCGGTCAGCATCCCGGAGGTATCGTCGTGCTGCCGTTGGGACAGGATATCAACTCCTTTACTCCGGTACAGCATCCTGCCAACGATATGACCACGGATACTATAACCACACACTTTGATTACCATTCCATTGACCATAACCTGTTGAAGCTGGATATTCTGGGACACGATGATCCTACCATGATCCGTATGCTGCAGGATCTGACGGGAAGAGACCCGTTGACGATCCCTTTGGACGGGCAGGATGTCATGAGTCTGTTCCAGAATACGGATGCTCTGGGCATCACTCCGGAGCAGATCGGCGGAACGAAATTAGGAGCACTTGGGATTCCGGAGTTTGGTACGGACTTTGCTATGCAGATGGTTATCGATGCCAAGCCCAAGGCGTTTTCGGATCTGGTGCGTATCTCCGGACTATCCCATGGTACCAACGTATGGCTGGGAAATGCACAGGATCTGATCATGAGCGGCGTGGCGACGATTTCCACCGCCATCTGTACCCGTGACGATATCATGCTGTATCTGATCCAGATGGGTGTGGAATCGGAGAAGTCCTTCAAGATCATGGAGGCCGTGCGTAAAGGCATGGTGGCCAAGGGAAAATGCGCCATGTGGGAAGAATGGAAGGAAGACATGCTGGCTCATGATGTACCCCAGTGGTATATCGAATCCTGCCAGAAGATCGAGTATATGTTCCCGAAGGCGCATGCGGCGGCGTACGTCATGATGGCATGGCGTATCGCTTATTGTAAGATTCATTATCCGTTAGCTTATTACGGAGCGTTTTTCAGTATCCGCGCCAAGGCATTTTCTTATGAGATCATGTGTCAGGGACAGAAGCATCTCGAAAGTATTATGGCGGATTACAAGAAGCGGCAGGATACCTTATCTAATAAGGAAAAAGATGCCATGGGCGATATGCGTATCGTGCAGGAAATGTATGCACGTGGCTTTGAATTCGAGCCCATTGATATCTTCCGTGCCCAGTCCAGATCTTTCCAGATCGTGGATGGCAAATTAATGCCTTCCCTGAACAGTATTGACGGACTGGGAGAGAAGGCGGCAGATGCTATCGTGGAAGCCGCCAAAGATGGTCCGTTTCTCTCCAAAGATGATTTCCGTCAAAGAACTAAGGTTTCCAAGACGATAATTGACCTTATGGACTCATTAGGATTATTAGGAGACCTGCCCGAGTCGAACCAGATCAGTATATTTGACCTGGTGTAACAGCTCAGCCATGGGACAGCCGAAACGGGGGCGTGGGTGCTTGCACACAAAGCACCGTTTCGGCTGTCCCATGAGCTGAGCGCCCGATCCATGAAGCAAAAGATGAGCCGCGAAAGCGGCGCCGGCTGCGCAGCAGCCGCTTTTGCAAATGATCCGGGTGCTGAGCTGTAGTCCGTCCAGCCGCTTTTATGAATTGACCCGGGCTGAGCTGGCTTTAAAAATTTTAAAAAAAGTACTTGCATTTTTTCGACAACTCGATTATACTATGCAAGTACTGTTTTTGTGGCTGATTGGTCAAGCGGTTAAGACGTCGCCCTCTCACGGCGAAAACAGGGGTTCGATTCCCCTATCAGCTGCTTTTTGAAAATTGTAGAAATTTTTCAAAAAATACTTGCAATTTTCAAAAGAATGTAATATACTGAATAAGGTTCGTAAGTAACCTATGGCTGATTGGTCAAGCGGTTAAGACGTCGCCCTCTCACGGCGAAAACAGGGGTTCGATTCCCCTATCAGCTGCTTATTCTTAATAGAATAGCCCAACCCTGAAAAGTGTCGGAAAGCATAGAAAATTGCTTTTTGGCTCTTTTTTTATACTGTCTGGGGCTGTGCAAATTAAAAATCTTCTTGCCATTCCCATTTTTTTGTTGTATAGTGATTCACGATTACTCGAAGCAGGGGAAAATACGGCAAAGAGGCGGGAACCGAATGCCGTAGATCCGTAGACAGACGGATGGATGGGAGTGCATATGGCAAAATATTTAGTAATTGTAGAGTCACCGGCCAAGGTGAAGACGATCAAGAAGTTTTTGGGAGCAAATTACGAGGTTATGGCCAGCCAGGGGCATGTGAGGGACCTGCCCAAGAGTCAGCTGGGATTTGATCCGGAACATGATTATGAACCGAAATATATTACCATCCGCGGAAAGGGAGACCTTCTTGCTTCTTTGCGCAAGGAAGTAAAAAAGGCAGATAAGATTTATCTCGCAACCGACCCGGACCGTGAGGGAGAAGCCATTTCCTGGCATTTGTATTATGCCTTGAAACTGGAAAATAAAAAAGTATATCGAATTACTTTCAACGAGATCACCAAGAATGCGGTAAAAGAATCTCTGAAAAATGCCAGAGAGATCGATATGAATCTGGTGGATGCCCAGCAGGCCAGACGTATGCTGGATCGCATGGTGGGTTACCGGATCTCACCACTTCTGTGGGCGAAGATCAAGAGAGGCTTAAGTGCCGGCCGTGTACAGTCTGTGGCACTCCGCATCATTTGTGACAGAGAGGACGAGATCAACGCATTTATTCCGGAGGAATACTGGTCTCTGGACGTGAATCTGAAAGTAAAAGGCGAGAAGAAACCTATTTGTGCAAAATATTACGGTACTACAGAAAATAAGCAGGGGATTAACAGTAAAGAACAGGCAGATAACATCATGAATTCTCTGCAGGGTGCGAAATACGAAGTAAAGGAAGTGCGTCACGGCGAACGCATGAAAAAAGCGCCCCTTCCCTTTACTACCTCCACACTGCAGCAGGAAGCCAGTAAGGTACTGAATTTCTCTACACAGAAGACCATGCGCCTGGCACAGCAGTTATATGAAGGCGTGGATATCAAGGGAGAAGGCACGGTCGGTCTGATCACCTACCTGCGTACCGATTCCACCCGTGTATCCGAAGAAGCAGAGGCACAGGCGGCGGAATTTATCGATGCGCATTACGGAGAAAAATATAAAACCGCAGCAGCTACGGAGAAGAAGAGCAGCCAGAAGATCCAGGATGCCCACGAAGCTATCCGTCCCACGGATCTGAACCGGATGCCCATTGCCATCAAGGATCAGCTGCCCAGAGATTTGTTCCGTCTGTATCAGCTGATCTGGAAACGTTTTGTGGCAAGCCGCATGAGCGCTGCACAGTACGACACGACTTCCGTGAAGATCCAGGCAAAGGAACAGATTTTTACCCTGGCAGCTTCCAGAATGCGTTTTGACGGTTTCATGAGCGTTTATACCCAGGAGGATGACAAAGAAGAGGAAAATGTATCAGGCGGCAATCTGGATGAGAACAGCGTACTGGAGTTCTTAAGCTTTGATCCGAAACAGCATTTTACCCAGCCTCCCGCACACTATACGGAAGCAAGCCTGGTACGTGCCATGGAAGAACTTGGTATCGGACGCCCCAGTACTTACGCCCCCACCATTACCACTATTCTTGCAAGAAGATATATTGCCAAGGAAAATCGTAACCTTTACGTTACGGAGCTGGGAGAAGTGGTCAACAATATGATGAAGGAAGCATTCCCTTCTATTGTTGATGTGAATTTCACTGCCAACATGGAAGCTTTGCTGGATGGTGTGGAAGAAGGTACGGTAAAATGGAAGACTATCGTATCCAATTTCTATCCGGATCTGGATGAGGCTGTAAAAAAGGCGGAAAAGGATCTGGCAGAGGTGACCATTGCGGATGAGGAATCCGATGAAATCTGTGATCTGTGCGGCAGACGCATGGTGATCAAATACGGCCCCCACGGCAGATTTCTGGCATGTCCCGGTTTCCCGGAGTGCCGCAATACCAAGCCTTATTTCGAAAAGATCGGCGTAGCCTGTCCGAAGTGCGGCAAGGATATTGTCATGAAAAAGACCAAAAAAGGCAGAAAATATTATGGCTGTATTGACAATCCGGAATGTGATTTTATGGTATGGCAGAAGCCATCGGGAGAAAAATGTCCCCGTTGTGGTAAGCTGCTGCTGGAAAAGGGCAATAAACTGGTCTGCATGGATGAACAGTGCGGCTATGTGAAAAATAAACCGACGGAAGAGAAGTAGTTTTATATACTGTCAGAATTTTCTCATAAATTAGCGCTATTTCCATTGTAATCTGAATTTACATGTGCTACAATGTGCATAACATCTGGTGGTTTCGGAGTATGTGTAGGTGGAGGAAGATAGATGAGTAGCGTACAACTGTTGGACAAAACACGTAAAATCGGGAAATTATTACACAACAACAATTCCAGCAAAGTGGTATTCAGCGACATCTGTAAAGTGATGCGGGAGATCCTGAATTCCAATGTGCTGGTGATCAGCCGGAAGGGAAAGGTCCTCGGTGTGGGGAAATCCGATGGTATCGAGTCCATCACAGAGCTGTTGGATGACAATATCGGCGGATTTATCGATCCTATGTTGAATGAGAGATTGTTGGGTGTATTATCCACGAAAGAAAATGTTAACCTCGAGACCCTTGGTTTTGAAAATATCGATACGAGAAAATTCCAGGCAATTATCACACCCATTGAGATTGCAGGAGAGCGGCTGGGAACCCTTTTCATTTATAAATGTGATGAACAGTATGACATTGATGATATCATTCTCTGCGAATACGGTACCACGGTGGTAGGACTGGAAATGTTACGGGCAGTGAATGAGGAGAGTGCGGAAGAAAGCCGTAAAGTAGCTGTGGTAAAATCTGCTGTCAGCACCCTTTCTTTTTCGGAGATGGAAGCCATCACCCATATTTTTGATGAACTCAACGGGATGGAAGGAATCCTGGTAGCCAGCAAGATTGCTGACAGAGTCGGCATCACAAGATCTGTCATCGTCAATGCACTGCGGAAGTTCGAGAGTGCGGGCGTTATCGAATCCAGATCTTCCGGCATGAAAGGAACCTATATCAAAGTTTTGAATGATGCTGTGTTTGACGAAATTGAGGAATTGAAGCGTCAGAACGGCAGAAATTGATTGAAAAATGTAAGAAAATACAAGAATAAGTAAAAATTAGGAAGAAGAGACTATTGCATAAAATAGTCTCTTTTCTTTATATTTATTTTGGGAGCGTTTATTTTCCTATTGTCTTTTTGTCGAAATACTTTATAATAAAGTAGAATGGGTATATGGTAAAAGGCGGTTTTTGGGCACTACTGTCAAAAGGCCGCAGAATGTGAGGGAATATGATACAGACAAACGCATTTGATTATATCAATGTCCTGGACCGGGCGGCGGATGCAGCCTGGCAGCGGAACGAAGCGATTTCCAATAACATTGCCAATGTGGATACACCGGGCTACAAGAGACAGGATGTGGCTTTTGAGTCGGTATTGCAGCAGGCGCTGGGCAATAACAGATATGAATCCATGGATGATAAGGTGGCAAATGTCAACCTGGGCAGACTGCGGGGCAGGGCTTATGTGGATTATGCCAATTATTCCTACCGCCTGGACGGTAACAATGTGGATATCGAGAACGAAAATGTAATGCTGGCAGAGAACCAGTTGAAATATCAGGGACTGATCAGCAGTATCAATCAGGAATTTACCAATTTAAAGACAGTGATGAAGTGAGGAATCAGCGTATGAGTATGTTTTCAGCATTTGATGTTACGGCATCGGGACTTACTGCGCAGAGACTGCGTATGGATGTGATCTCCGAAAATGTTGCCAATGCCAATACGACCAGAACCGAGGATGGCACCCCTTATCGTCGTAAGATTGTTACTTTTCAGCAGAAGAACCCGCAGCAGACATTCAGTCAGGTGCTTCACAATGTGAGCAGCAGTTATTCCGGCAGCGGTGTAAAGGTAAGTCAGATATTTGAAGATACCACAACGGAGATGAACATGGTATATGATCCCTCCCACCCGGATGCGGATGAGAACGGTTATGTGACTTATCCTAATGTCAATATTGTTCAGGAAATGACGGATCTGATCGATGCCAGCAGATCCTATGAGGCAAATTCTACGGCATTTGGTGCCAGCAAATCTATGGCATTGAAAGGACTGGAGATCGGTCAGTAAACTGACGGATCCCATGAACGGCTTACGGATAACGGAGCCGGAATCTATGTAAGGAAGGACATGGTTTATTAAAATGGATATTTCAGCAATTACAGCTTTGAACAGTGTAAACGGTACTGCTACAGTATCCCCCACATCTCTGACCGGAGTGCTGGCGGAGAAGGAGAAAAAGGCAGAGGGTACTATGTTCGAAGCTTTTCTGAATACGGCAATCGACAATGTAAAGACCACCAACAGTTATCTCTCGGATGCCGAGAATGAGAAGATCCGTTTTGCACTGGGTGAGACTGACAATACCCATGATCTTACCATTGCCATGGGAAAGGCTTCGACTGCATTACAGTATACGGTAGCCATTCGTGATAAGGTGATGGAAGCATACAAGGAATTGATGCAGATCCAGATCTAGGCATACCTTTTTATTCTTGACGTAAGAGGAGAGAGCTGCAATGGCAGACAAATTAAAAGAAATACCTGCAAAAATACTGGAATGGTGGAATAAATTCACCACAAGACAGAAGAGCATTATCATCGGGGCAGTGGCTGTCGTGGTATTTGCATTCGCAATTATCATGTATGTGATGAGCAAACCACAGTATGTGCGGCTGATCAGCTGCGAGACGACAGCACAGGCATCCGAAATCATAGACACACTGGACAGCGCCGGAATCTCCCACAAGGAATCCAACGATGGTTTGAAGATCGATGTAGAAAGCAGCCAGCAGAGTGCGGCCAATCTGGCACTGGGTTCTGCGGGATATGTTCCGGATGCATTGGATCTGAATGATTACCTGGGAAATAGTATGTCTACGACCTCAACTGACAAGGAGAGACTTTACAATTCTTATCTGGAAAAATATATCACCCAGACCATAGAAGCACAGAGTGCGGTGAAGTCTGCAAAAGTACATCTGAGCTTTCCAAAGGATAACGGAACACTGGCGGCACAGAAGGAAGAAGCGTCTGCTTTCATTCAGCTGGAACTGGACGGCACTTTTACCTCAGCCAATGCGGCGGCACTGGCAAAGTGCGTGGCTGCCTGGCTGCGAAATGATACGACAGCCAACATCACCATTATGGATACGGATTCTAATCTGTTGTTCGCAGGCGGAGATGATTATACTTCCGCAGGAATTGCCAATTCCATGCAGGAATTACAGAATCAGGCGGAATCCATGATCGCCAATCAGGTCAAAAAGGTACTGCTGGGAACAAAACAGTACAATGATGCAGCCGTTACCAGCCACCTGAACATGGACTTCTCTGATTATAAAGAGACTGTAAAAGAGTATTATGCAAACTCCGGCAGAGATGAAGGTATGCTTTCCCATGAGGAGACTTATGAGAGTGAGAATACCAATGACGGTGGCGGCGTGCCGGGAACGACTTCCAATGGGGAGAGCGGAAATACGACCTATGTGTCCCCGGACAGCAACAACAGTTCCTCCTCTACTTCCGAGACCAGCAGAGATTATCTGCCGAATGAGTCTATTAAGGATACTGTGACACCGGCAGGAGGAATCAACTACACCAATTCCTCCATATCCATTGCGGCAATTACCTATAAAGAAATCCATTATGAGGATGTAAAACGACAGGGTCTTCTGGATGGCACTACCTGGGATGAATACAAATCCCAGAACAGCGCAGATACCAAGATGACTGTAGACCAGGATATGTACAGTCTGGTAGCAAATGCCACCGGTATCAGCGCAAGTAACATTACGATCATTGCATACGAAAGCCCTATCTTTTATGATAAGGAAAGCAGTCCTGTTACGACACAGAATGTGTTGAGCGTCATCATGTTATTGCTGATTCTGGGACTGCTGGTGTTTGTAGTACTGCACAGTATGCGTACCAGACAGGAGGTACAACAGGAAGAAGAGGTATCTGTGGAGAATATGCTGCAGTCCACTCCTGAGACTGAACTGGAGGATATTGATGTGGAATCCAAGTCCGAGACACGTAAGATGATTGAGAAATTCGTGGATGAGAATCCGGAATCCGCAGCGGCATTATTGCGGAACTGGTTGAATGAAGACTGGAACTAAGAAACGGAGTACATATGGCAAGGACAAAAGCAGAAAGCGGAATATCGGGATTACAGAAGGCTGCGATCCTTCTGATTTCCTTAGGACCGGAGAGATCCGCCGGAATTTTTAAACACTTAAAAGAAGAAGAGATCGAAGAACTGACACTGGAGATCGCCAATACCAGAAGCGTGACTCCACAGGTCAAGGAAGAAGTGATCAACGAGTTCTACGAAGTGTGTCTGGCACAACAGTATATTGCCGAAGGCGGTATCAATTATGCGAAGGAACTGCTGGAGAAGGCACTGGGGTCCGACAAGGCAATGGATGTGATCGGCAAACTGACTGCATCCTTACAGGTAAAGCCTTTCGAGTTTGTGCGTAAGACGGATGCCAGCCAGTTGATCAACTTTATCCAGGACGAGCATCCCCAGACCATTGCCCTGATCCTGTCCTATCTGTCACCCGGCCAGGCGGCATTGATCATTTCCGCACTTCCTCCCGACAGTCAGGCAGAAGTGGCAAGGCGTATTGCGGTCATGGATCGTACCAGCCCGGATGTCATCAAGGAAGTGGAAAAAGTGCTGGAGTCGAAACTGGCAAGTCTGGTGAATCAGGACTACACCATTATCGGTGGTGTGGATGCGGTAGTAGATATCCTGAATACCGTAGACCGTGGTACCGAGAAACATATCATGGAGACTCTGGAGATCGAAGAGCCGGAACTGGCAGACGAGATCCGGAAAAAGATGTTTGTATTCGAGGATGTATTGCTTTTGGACGACAAGGCGATCCAGCGTGTGCTGCGTGATGTGGACAATAATGACCTGGCAACCGCACTGAAGGGTGCAAATGAGCAGGTACAGAATGCAATCTTTAACAACCTGTCCAAACGTCTGGTTGTTATGATCAAGGAAGATATGGAATTCATGGGTCCTGTACGTATGAAGGATGTAGAAGAGGCTCAGCAGAAGATCGTAAATATTATCCGTAAGCTGGAGGATTCCGGTGAGATCATCATTTCCAGAGGCGGAGGTGACGAGATCGTTGTCTAGTAATCTTTTAAAAAGCGGATTTACAAAGCTTGTGGAAGAAGATACCAGAGTTATTGATATGAATGGACTGGTAGCAAAAAGAATCCGGGAACTTTCTGCGAAAATGCAGCAGGAAGAGGGAACCGGATTCGTCTCCGGGCTGGCAGCTGATAAAGTGGAAGCACTGGTCACAGACAACGAGAACGGCGAGGGAGCCCCGCAGACTTCCGGTAATGTGATCAAGGCGGGTGAAGACCTGCAGAAATTGAAAGAAGAAGCTGAAGCAGAGGCACAGAAGATAGTAGAAGATGCCAGAGCACAGGCGGCGTGCATCTTAGAGGACGCCAGAACACAGGCAGAAGCACAAAAAGCCGATGTGTTGGAACAGGCCAGAAGGCAGGGACAGCAGGAGGCGAAGGCAGAGGCTGACCGCACAGAGGCACAACGGACTGCAGAATATCAGAAAAAGGAAGCCGGACTGGAGGCAGAGTACCAGAAGATGATCGATGAACTGGAACCGAAGTTCGTGGATACCATCACCGGCATATACGAGCATATTTTTCATGTGGATCTGCATTCCTACAGAGAAATACTATGCTATCTGATATCCTCCACTATGAGAAAAACGGAGGACAACCGAAGCTTTCTCGTACATGTCTCCAAAGAAGATTATCCGTATGTCAGCATGCAGAAAAAGCAGATCATGACAGGAGCCACTTCTCCTAACAGTACCGTGGAAATCGTAGAAGATATTACGCTGGGCAAGGGAGAATGTCTCATTGAGACCGAAAGCGGTATTTTCGACTGTGGACTGGGAACTCAGTTATCAGAACTGCGTCAGAAATTAAAATTATTATCCTATGAAGGCTGATAAATGGTCATTAAGAACATTGATTTTGAAAAATATAATAAACTGACAGAGAAGAGCTTTTACCGGAAATTGGGAAAAGTGGTCAATGTGGTAGGTCTGACCATAGAGTCTGCCGGACCGGATTCCAAGCTGGGGGATCTATGCCGGATCCTGCCGGAGGCGGAAGGGGCGAAGCCTATCATGGCTGAGGTTGTGGGCTTTCGTGACAAGAAGACCCTGCTCATGCCTTATGATTCCGTGGATGGCATCGGACTTGGCTGCGTGGTGGAAAATACCGGAGATCCTCTGAAAGTTACAGTAAGTGAAAAACTGCTGGGCAAGACGCTGAATGGTCTGGGTGTGCCTATTGATGGCGAAATGATCAGTGGAACGGCCTACCCGGTAGAGGCAGCACCTCCGGATCCTATGTCCAGAACCATTATCGATCAGGTACTGCCGTTGGGAGTCAAGGCGGTAGATGGCATGATCACGGTAGGAAAAGGGCAGAGAATCGGTATCTTTGCCGGTTCCGGTGTGGGCAAATCCACCCTGATGGGTATGTTCGCCCGCAATACCAAAGCAGATATCAATGTCATTGCGCTGATTGGCGAGCGTGGCAGAGAGGTTCGGGAATTTATTGAGAGAGATCTGGGCGAAGAAGGTATGCGCAGATCCGTTGTGGTAGTGGCAACCTCTGACCGGCCGGCTCTGGAGCGTAACAAGGCGGCCAAGACGGCTACCGCAATTGCGGAATATTTCAGGGATCAGGGTAAGGATGTTCTACTGATGATGGATTCCCTGACCCGTTTTTCCATGGCGCAGCGGGAGATCGGACTGGCCAGCGGAGAACCGCCGGTGACCAGAGGATATCCCCCCAGTGTGTACTCGGAGATGCCGAAGCTGTTAGAGAGAGCCGGAAGAGCCGCAGTAGGCTCTATTACCGGATTATACACAGTCCTGGTAGACGGTGATGATTTTAATGAGCCCATTACAGATACCGCCCGAAGCATTCTGGACGGTCATATTATGCTGGACAGAAAATTGGGACATAAAAATCATTACCCGGCAATAGATATTCTGCAGAGCATTTCCAGATGTATGAGCCAGATTGCCACAAGAGAGCATAAACAGGCGGCCAACAAGCTGAAAAATGTGCTGGCCACCTACAATGAAGCGGAAGATCTGATCAATATCGGAGCTTATAAGCAAGGGAGCAATCCCAATATTGATTACGCTATTTCCAAGATTGATGCAGTGAACGGTTTCCTGTGTCAGAGCACAGAGGAAAAATTCACCTTCGAAGAAAGCGTACAGATGCTGGAAGGACTTTTTACGGATCAGGAGTGAGATAAATGGCCAGATTCAGATATTCACTGCAAAACATTCTGAATATCAAGGAAAAGATGGAGACACAGGCAAAGCAGGAATTTGGTACGGCAATGACTGCTCTGCAGGTGGAAACAGAGCATCTGGAACGTCTGAAAGCACGCAGAAAAGAGTATGAAGACCAGTCCGCAGGATTGCTAAAAGGGAAATTGGATCTGTGCGCCATTGAAGAGAACAAGGAAGCACTTTTGAAAATGGACAGTATCGTGGCAGCACAGGAGATCCGGGTGGAAAAAGCAAAAGAAAATGTGGAAGCTGCCAGAGAACGCATGGCGGAGGCCATGAAAGAGAGAAAAATGCATGAAACACTGCGGGAAAAAGCTTTTGAAGCATTTCTGCAGGAAGAAAATCATGCGGAAAGTAAAACGATAGATGAACTGACCAGCTATACCTACGGTCAGAAGTCCCGTTAGAGCAGGAATACGGGGCGAAAAGCCGGCAGATGATGGAAAGGCATGAGGATTAATATGGCAAGAGAAAAAACTCCGGAAGAAAACGCAGTGGATAACGAGAGAAAACAGCTGGCGGAAGAGAAAAAACAATTAAAGAAAGAACAGCAGGCCCAGCGAAAAGAAGCAAAGCGCCGTGCAAAGGAAATTGCAAAACAGGAAGATGAACTGGAAGATGGCAATGAAGGCAACAGTCTGCTCACCTTTGGAGCTACGATCCTGATCGTGGCATTGTGGATCGCTGTGATCTGTGCGATCATCAAGCTGGATATCGGCGGATTCGGAAGTTCGGTGGTGACCCCGATTTTGAAGGATGTGCCGGTACTGAATAAGATCCTGCCGGGCAATTCCGTGACAGAGACAACAGATCCCAATGCCTATGGCGGCTATACCAGCTTACAGGAGGCGGTAGATCAGATCAAAAGTCTGGAGCTGCAGCTGGAACAGGCACAAAATGCATCTGCATCCAAAGATGATGAGCTGGAGCAATTAAAGGCGGAAGTACTCAGACTGCAGGAGTTTGAAAAACAGCAGGTAGAATTCCAGCGTATCCAGAAAGAATTTTATGATGAAGTGGTCTATTCCGATAAGGGACCCGGAGCAGAGGAATATAAGAAATATTATGAATCCATGGATCCTGCAACTGCGGAATATATTTATAAACAGGTTGTAACCCAGCTGGAAGAGAGCCAGGAGGTACAGGATTATGCGGCTGCTTATTCTGCCATGAAGCCGAAACAGGCGGCGGCTATTTTTGAACAGATGACTAACAATCTGGATCTCGCAGCAAGAATCCTGAAGGTTATGAGCGCAGATGACAGAGGAAAAATCCTCGGAGCAATGGATTCTCAGGTAGCGGCAAAGATCACGAAAATTATGGATCCGGAATCTTAAGAAAAGGAAGGAAAGATCCGATATATGATTTGTAGTATCATTACAGGTCATACGTCATGGACAAATGACAAAAGGGGCCTGGGAAAGGAGGAACTATGGCAGGAACGACAATTAAAGGTGTCGGCAGCAGCGGCAATGTGCAGGTGCCGGATATGGTCACTGCAGCAAAGCAGAATGCGGGAACCAGTTTCCAGGCAGTATGGAACAGGACACAGAGTAACACCCAGACCGCCAATACGACCGGTGGGGATCGCACCCAGACAGGGCAAAATGATGTCAGGCGCGGCGAATCTTTGAGAAACACCGGCAGACAGCGGGATGACGTAAAGGATGTGTCCACCGGAAACAAGAAAGTGGAAGATGACGGCATGGATGCAGGGGATCTGGAGAAAGTGCAGGAAACAGTAGGAACGATCGTGCAGAATCTGATCCAGCAGATCACAGATACTTTTTCCATCAGTGAAGAAGAACTGCAGGCAGCCATGGAAGACCTGGGAATGACGGAGATGGATCTGACAGATCCGGCAAAGCTCAATGAGTTGTTGATGACAGTCAGCGGAGCTCAGGATTCGTTTGCATTGTTGACGGATGAGAATCTCTACAATGATGTCAAAGGGATTATGGACTTGCAGAAAGAGCTGGTAGGACAGGCACAGGAAGAAGTACAGCTGACCCCTGGAAAATGGCAGGAGGCAGTGAAACAGATCGCACAGGAAACTGTGACAGAACCGGTAATTACTGTGGAGACAGAAAAAACAGAGGATGTGACTGTTACAGCGGAGAAAAACGCTGCAGATATCACAGAGACCATCGGGGCACAGGAGACCGGCAGCAAGGCGGAAATCCCCGTGCAGAATACGCAGGAGAACAGGACTGAAGACTCCGGCAGCAAACAGGAGCATACGGCCGGCGAACATCATGGAAATCTTCTGTTACAGAATCTGAAGGAAGACAATTTCCTGACACAATTGCAGCAGACAGCACAGGCAGGAGAGACAACAGCTACGGATACACAGGATATCATGCGCCAGATCATGGACTACATGAAAGTATCTGTCAAGGCAGACAGTTCTGAACTGGAAATGCAGCTGCATCCCCAGAGTCTGGGAACCCTGCATATACAGATGGCATCCAAGAACGGAGTGGTTACGGCCAATTTCATCACACAGAATGAAACGGTCAAGGCAGCACTGGAAAGCCAGATGGTACAGCTGAAGGAAAGCTTCGCAGAGCAGGGCGTCAAAGTGGAGGCTATCGAAGTTACCGTGCAGACCCACCAGTTCGAACAGAATCTGGAACAGGGTAGAGGTCATAACAGTAATCAGGATAATGAAGCTGGCGTAGGCAGAAAGCGTACCCGCAGGATCAACCTGAATGAAGCGTTGGCAGAAGAAGAGCCTCAGCCCGAAGAAGACCGGATCGCAGCAGATATGATGACAGCGAACGGCAATACGGTGGATTTCACCGCATAATAAATAACGAAAGGAGAAAAGAAAATGGCATTGGTTGCACCCGTGAAAGACGGTAAAATTGTAGAGACTGCATCCCAGACTTCCGTGAGCAATGCAGCAAAGTCTAAAAGCAACGGAATGGACAAAGAGGCATTCTTACAGCTTCTGGTAGCGCAGATGAAGTATCAGGATCCTTTGGAACCTACTTCCAATACGGAATACATAGCGCAGTATGCACAGTTCTCACAGGTAGAGCAGATGCAGAATATGTCCAGCAGCATGGATCTGCAGAGAGCAAGTGCGCTGGTAGGCAAGGAGGTCTACATCAAGACCACCACATCTTCCGGAGATACCAAACTGGTACAGGGCAAAGTGGATTATGTGTCCTACGAGAACAACAAGGCTTACCTTTATATCAATGAGCAGAAGTATTCTATCGATGATCTGGATTCTGTAGTAGATACTGATTATCTGAATGCGTACAACAAGGCTTACAACTTTACGGTAAAGCTGAACAAGCTTCCTAATGTAAATGGTATTGATTCTACCGATGGCGAGACCGTTGATGCACTGGAGAAGGAATACAACGAAATGAGTGATTACGAGAAATCCTTCCTGGCAAACGATACCGTAACGAGTCTGAACAAGTACATTGAACGCATGAAGGAGATCCGCAAAGCTGCAGAAGAAGCAGATGAGAAAGACTCCGAGAGCAAAGAGAAAACCGGAGAAACAGAAGGAACAGACAGCACAGAAAGCGTATAAAGCAGTAAGCAGCTGATACAGAGGGGCGTTTGGATATGGATATTCAGAAAAACAGTTTTCTGTCCATTGACCAGCTGGCAAATCAGTACTTAAATAACAGTCGTAAGACCGTAAAAGCAGCACAGGAAAATCTGGTATCTTTCCAGGAAATCCTGCAGAACAAGAGTCAGGAACAAAATGTTCCCGGAACACAGGAATTAAAATTTTCCAAACATGCTACGGTACGGTTGGCAGACAGAGGAATCGAACTGACAGGCAATCAGCTGGAACGCTTGAACGATGGAGCGAGAAAAGCGGGACAGAAGGGAATCAGGGATTCTCTGGTGATCGTGGATGATCTGGCCTTTATTGTGAATGTACCCAATAAGACCGTGGTAACCGCCATGGACAGCAGAGAGACCGAAGACAATGTATTTACAAATATTAACGGAGCCGTAATTATGTAGACCGGACCAAAGATGGAGGTCATGCTTTCTTGAATGACAGAGAGAAAGCACGGTTCCGATACAGGAGGAACAAGTACTATGATGA
>OQVS01000601.1_pt1 | contig 24711 bp, 25 predicted proteins | sample 1691601 | NCBI WGS metagenome assembly OQVS01 (sample SAMN03418268, study PRJEB22391) | human gut metagenome | biome: human-gut; feature: organic feature; material: feces | host: Homo sapiens | place: Tanzania | collected 2013-01
GCTGATATTGGGGGTAAAAAAGAGGGCAGGATATCTTCCTTTTGCGGCGGCTGTTTTTCTGTGGTTTTGGGGATTGTTTCTGCTGTCCTTGCCGTGTTCTTTTGAAACGGCGTCGGCGATCGGGCCCCCGCGCCGTTCGGGATTCCATGCGGCAAAACGCCGATCAGCGCCGCCGTATCGTACGCCGCCCATGCGAACAAAGGCGCCGCCGTGAAGAAAATCGCCGTTTCCCGCCAGCGAATTTGCCGCGCGGGAAACATCAGTCCGATTGTTCCCGACATGCAAAAGATCGATAAAACAATCCCCGCCGCCCCGCTTCCAAAAGGCAGAACAGCAATCGCGCAAACAACAAAGAACAACGCCGCCGCCTGTATCCTTTGCGCGCGGCGGACGGGTTCGGCGCACGCCGCCGCCGACAGCGCGCCCGACGCCAGAACGGCAAAAGCGGGAGCGAACGCGAACAGGGCTTTGACCAGCAGTAAAACGCCCGCCCCGAAATACGCCCCGAACACATATCGCGCGATCAAAGAACGCGACCACGCCAATCCCGCCGCGCAAACAACCGTCAAAAACGCGCCGGCGGGCAAAGCGAACGCCCTCAACCCCCAAAAGCAAACAAAAGCGGCAAAAGCTTGAACAAACAGGGACGGCACGCCGTGAAACGGATTTCTTTTTTCATTTTGGCGTTCGATTTCATTCAGACGCGCATGTTCCAGAACGCTTTCGACGTCGGCGTCGAAAATGGACACATTCAGACACGCCAGCGCTTGACGGACGGAAAAATCAGTCATTGTTTTCAGCCTCCCGCTTCGCGCGCGCGATTTTCAACCGAACCCGCGCAGTCAACGCCAGCAAAACGCCCGACGCGGCGAAACCGAACACGCCCGCTTGAACAGCCGGATCGGCGACATGTTCCCCGATCACGCGATAAAACCACATCAGCCCGCACGCGGCGGCAATCGCCCCGTTCAATCCGACCGCGATTCGATCGGGCAAACGACAGGAATACACCCGTCCCGCGACGGCGGAAAAAAACAAAACGATCAGCCACCCTCGCGTCCCCGACCGCATCGCGGCGGCAATCAAAAAGGCGGCGGTCAGGACGAACAACGTCAAGCGATACGCTTCCGCTTTAAAAAAGGAAATTTTTTTTACGGATTTCTCCCGCGCGCACAACAAAGCGGCGTTCACCCCCGCCATGATTAGAAAAAACGCTTCCGGTGTTAAAACGGACAGCGGAATCAAAAACCGCACACCGTAAAAAACGGCTGACGCGTTCAAAAGCGCGACCGGAATCAGCCGCACCGCCGCACGGGTCGTCCCGACGCCCCACGCCATCGCCAGAACGCCCCACAACAACAGTTGCCGATACGGCAACGCGGACGCGCCGAAAACGACGTCCGGCAGAAAAATCAAGATTCCGATCGTCATCGCGCCGCCGAAATCGGCTAATGCCGATTTTCGACGCAAACAGGCGCAGGCGATCAGCACGGCGGCAAAAAAAACGCCCCCTGCGGCACCGCGTAAAAATCCCCAAAACGCGATCCCTCCCGTCAACGCCGCGAAAATCCAGCCGACGATCGCCGCTCGGTCGGCGGTCGCGGCGCCGAAACGCGCCCACGCCGCATCATCGCGGCACAGCGTCGCCGCCCGCAGGAAATCGCACGGTTTTAAAATGCCGGATCGGCACAAATCCACCGTTTTTTTGATGGAAACAGGACTGTTCAGATACGCTTCCGTCTGTCTGTCGGGTACGATCACGGGGCGGCTCCTTTGTGTTAAAAAGATTGTAATCCGGACGGATTATATTTTATAGTCGCCGTTATGAACAGTTTTTTTAAATCGGCGGCTTGCTTTTTTTTTCTGTCGTTCCCCGCGGGCGCGCAAACGCTTGACGTGCCTCCGGGACGCGAAATGCAACGCATCGCCTATTCGGTGAAAGCGGGGATCGAAGTGTTCGCCGAAGCCGAAAACGGCAAATGGTGCGGCGACATTTTGGGATTGAAGATCTTTGCACAGGACGAAAGCGTTTTTTCCGATTCCGCCCTGAACGCCCTGATGGCGAAAGTCGCGATTGTTTTAAACGGCGAATGCCCCGAGGCGACCCAAGCCGTCATCGACGGATACAAGGCGAACACGCTGGTCTATCAGGGATCAGCCGCCGCCATGGATAAATGGAAGCCGGAAAAGGGAACGCTGAAAGTCAAAATCCGCCGATTGCAAGTCGCCGCCGTTAAAACAAGCGCCGAAAAAAAAGGCTTTCCCGTCAAGGAATGGACGCCGCCCGCGGGCAAACAACACATCGTCGCCCACATCGCCCCCGACACGCCCGAATACAAAATCAAATCCAAGGATAAAAAATGCGCCATCTTGTTCACGACCGACAAACCGGCGCACCGAGTCAAAGACTGGTTCATCAGCGTCGGCGGCAATTCGTGTTCCGACAATCTGGTGTACGGGCGCGCCGAAGTGTCCGTCTTTAACGAAAAGGGCGCGCTGGAAACAACGCTGGACGGCTATTTCACCGAAGGACGGTTCACGGGATCGAAAAACCTGAACGTCGTTTTATTGAACCGTTACGGGGCGACGGGCGAAAACCAAAACCTGAGCTATCTGATCGATTCCGACCCCGAATTGAAAATCCACTATTTGGGATATCTGAAAAGCGAACGCAAATCCAAAGGACTCTATACCCCGTGGACGGGGTGCTCCCCTTTCACCGTCGCCGCCGTCACGGAAAATGAAGAATTGTTTTTGGAACAGACCGTCACGGAAAATATCCTGCGAACAGCCGAAAGCTACGCCGATATTTTCTGCATGGGCGCGCGCCGCATGAAATTTTTTGCGACGACCGTTCCGCAAGGCATCGCGGGCATGGATCTGCCCGAAAACAAAAAAGACGCGGAAGACGCCCCCGACCTGATTTACGCCGCCGAACTGAAACGCGACGCGGGGAAAAAATGGAAAATCGTTTCGGATAAAACGCAAAATCTGGCAAAATTGCGCGAAAACGCCAGACGCGCCGAAAACGCCCGCGAACACCAGCTGATGATGGCGGACTACAACGAATTGACCAAAACGGATTTCGCGGGCAGACTGGCGTACATGATCGGCGCCGACCGCGTCGACAACCTGTTCGCGATGACGACCGCCGCCCGCATTACGGGAAAACCCGTCCGCGTCAATCTGTTGGCGAACGTTTCGGCGTCCGGATTGGACAAAGCGCGCGCCGAATGGCCGTCGGCGTTCTTAATCACGCAAACCAGCGGCTTGTTAAACCGCGCGGGCTGGCATGTCCTCAGCGGCGTTTTGCGCCCGATGACCGAATCGGAAACGCGCGAAAACAACGCTTTTTCCCCGTTTGACAAAGCGGTTTTGGAACTGTCCTCTGCCGCCGCCTGCGAACTGGAAGCCTGCGCCGAAGCCGCCGATCTGACCGGACTGGTTCGCAAACGGTTCGAAAAACCGAATTGGCAACCGTATCACGCCCCCTACGGGCAAGGAGGGACGCCGTGACAAAAAGCATGTGGATCGCCGCCGCCGTTTTGCTTTTGCTGTTTTCCGCCTGCGGTTTTTTTATGGTGATGCTGCAAAAGGACGAGGAATTGAAAAACGTCCACGCGTTTTTGACGCGCAACCGATTGAACGCCGCCGTTTCGTTTCGGGATTATTCGCTGTCCCTGACCGATGTCGCGGTGTTAAAAAACGCGTCTTTGCGTTTGCGGGCGTTGCCGAAACTGGAAAACCGCATCGGCAAAATCGACATTATCGAATATCGGGAAAAGAACGGTATCGCGTCAAAACTGAACATGATCGTCAAAAACGCGACGTTCCGTCTGATCGACATCGCCGCGCAAACCAAGGAATCCGATGAATCCGTCGTTGACGCGCTGGCGGCGTTCGACCCCGCCGCGGATCTTTTAAACTATCCGCTTTACGCGCTTTTGCTGGCGGGGTGCGACCGCGTTTCGGCGAATATCGGCGTTGATTACGCCTATGCGCCGAAAACGGGCGTCATGACGCTGAACGTCGGTTTGTCAGACGCTTGTTTGGGACACTGGAACGTGTCGGCGCGACTGAAAAACATCACCGACGCCCGACAGGGACATCTGGTTTCGGCGTTAAAGCACACGGTGCTGAAAGGGAACGTCGTCAAAGATCTGAACAATTTCCTGAACGGGGCAATCGTGTCGTCGCTGAATGTTTCATACGCCGAAAAAGGGCTGGTCGCGGGATACGCCAAATACGTCGACACGCTTTATCTGCGTCTGTCCCCGAACGCCGCTGACAGCCGGAAAATCCGGCAGCGCATCGCCGACTGGCTGTCGGAGTCGAACGCGCACAAACAAAGAAACGCGGAAATCGCCAAGACAATCTCCGCGTTTTTGGACAATCCGCGCAAAATCACTTTTCAAAGCAAGGAAGGAAAGGAAGTTCCCCTGCGCGTGCTGACGGGATCGTTTTTGCGTCGGCTGACCGATTTGATGCTTCGGTTGGACACGACCGTTTCCATCGAACAGCCGACGCCCCGATGATTATTCCGCGAACATCGGCGTCGACAGGTATCTGTCGCCCGTGTCCGGCAACAGAGCGACGATCGTTTTTCCTTTGTTTTCGGGACGTTTGGCGATTTCAGCCGCCGCATAAACCGCCGCCGCGGACGAAATCCCCGCCAGCACGCCTTCGCGCCGCGCCAAAAACCGTCCCGTTTTAAACGCCTGTTCGCCCGTCACGCGAATGATTTCGTCGTAAATCGAACGATCCAGCGTTTCGGGAATAAAATTCGCGCCGATGCCCTGAATCGGGTGAGGTCCCGCCTTGCCTTCGCTGAGCAGGGGGGAAGCGTTGGGTTCAACGGCGACGACTTTGACGGCGGGATTCATCTTTTTAAGATATTTGCCCACTCCCGACAGCGTGCCGCCCGTTCCGACGCCCGCGACGAAAAAGTCGACTTTGCCGTCGGTGTCAGCCCAGATTTCGGGACCCGTCGTTTTTTCATGCGCGGCGGGGTTCGCCGGATTCACAAACTGCCCCGCGACAAAGGCGTTCGGAATTTCCTTTGCCAGTTCTTCCGCCTTTTCGACCGCGCCCGCCATGCCTTTCGCCCCCGGCGTCAGCACCAATTCCGCGCCGAAAGCCTTTAACAGATTGCGGCGTTCAACGCTCATCGTTTCGGGCATGGTCAGAATGACGCGGTAGCCGCGCGACCCGCCGATCGCCGCCAATCCGATGCCCGTGTTGCCGCTGGTCGGTTCAATAATGACCGAATCCCGTTTCAGCAATCCCTTTTGTTCGGCGTCGTCAATCATCGCCTTGGCGATTCTGTCTTTGACCGATCCCGCGGGATTGAACATTTCCAGCTTTGCCAAAACGGTCGCCCCCAGATTTTCAGCCCGTTCAAAGCGCGTCAATTCCAACAAGGGCGTATGCCCGACCAATTCCGAAACAGTTTTAAAAACTTTCATTTCATTCCTCTTCGCTTTTTTAAAAAAAGGGGCTTTCCATATCGGAAAGCCCCCGAAATCGTCAGATCCCGTCACTTTCCGCAGTTGCATTCGACTTCGGCGCCGCAGCCGCAACCGCACGGTTGTTTTCCGCAAACGCAAGCCGCGAACGCGGCGGAAGCGCACAGCATACAGGCGACAGCCGACAAACAAACCTTTTTCATGTTAATCCCTTTCACGTCCGACCGAAAACACTTTTAACATACGCCGCCTCCGTTCTAATGTCAACTATTTTGGTAGTGTTTTATTTTTTTCCTGTTTTTCAGCCGCTTTTATGATAAGGTAAAACAAAAAAAAGAAAGGATTGCGCGATGAAAATATCGACAAAGGGACGCTACGGCTGGCGGATTTTGCTGGATCTGGCTTTGCACGACGGGGAAAATCCGCGGTTGATAAAGGAAGTCGCCGAATCCCAGCAAATTTCCGAAAAATATATCAGCCGCCTGATCCTGCCGCTGATCGAAGCGGGGTTCGTCGAATCCCTGCGCGGGGCGAAAGGCGGATTGCGACTGTCAACGCCGCCCAAGGACATCACGCTGCTGGACGTCGTCGAAGCCATGGAAGGAACCGTTTCCGTCGTCGAATGCGTTGTCGACAAATCGTTCTGTCCGAAATCGGACGATTGTTCGGCGTGCAAAATGTGGTCGGGGCTGAACAAAAAAATCCGCAAAGCCATGGCGGAAATCACGTTGAAGGACGTTTTGAAATCCGAAAAAAAACGGCGAAACCGTTTATCGGTTTGACATCAAACGTCCGCCGTTTCATTATGGCGTTCTGACTTTTTAACCACGGCGGGAAAGCTATGAAAATCGGATTTATTTCTTTGGGGTGTTCCAAAAACACGATCGACACCGAAATGATGCTGTCGCATTTGGACGACGCGCGTTTTCAAATCACGGGCGACGCGAACGACGCGGACGTGATTTTAATCAACACCTGCGGATTTATCGGTGACGCCAAAGAGGAATCGATCGCCACGATCAAAGAAGTCGCAAAATTGAAAAAAACGGGCAAGCTGAAAAAGCTGATCGTCACGGGCTGTCTGGTCGAACGCTGGCGGAACAATATTCTGGAACGCCTGCCCGAAATCGACGCGGTGACGGGATTGGGCGGCATTCACGACATCGTCGAAACGGTCGAAAAATCGTTAAAAACCGATAAATACGCGGTCTTTAAAAACTACGAGGAAACCCCCATCGAAGGCGAACGCATGTTGTCCGACGATTCGCCCGCCGCTTTTCTGCGCATATCCGAAGGGTGCGACAACCGCTGTTCCTATTGCGCCATTCCGAAAATTCGCGGACGCTACCGTTCCCGCACGATTGAAAGCATCATTGAAGAAGCTCGGGACTTGGAATCGGCGGGGGCGAAAGAACTGAACCTGATCGCCGAAGACACGTCGCGCTACGGCATCGATTTGTATAAAAAGACCGCCCTGCCGGAACTGTTGCGCCGTCTGGGCGCGGAAACAAGCATTCCGTGGATCCGGATTTTTTATTGCTACCCTGATAAAATCGACGACGAACTGATCGAGGAGATGCGTACAAATCCGCGCGTTCTGCCTTATCTGGACATGCCGATCCAGCATATTTCCGACACCGTCCTGCGCCGCATGAACCGCCACGGGGACAAAGCGCAAATCAAATCCGTCATTGAAAAGTTGCGCCGCGCGATGCCGAACATCGTTTTACGCACGACCGTCATCGTCGGATTTCCGGGGGAAACGGACGAACAGTTCGCGGAACTGCTGGATTTCGCCAAGGAAACGAAATTCGACCGACTGGGCGCGTTCGCCTATTCGCGTGAAGAAGGAACCCCCGCCTGCGACTACCCCGACCAAATCGACGACGAAACCAAGCGCGAACGGCTGGACGCGCTGATGACGGCGCAGGCGGAAATCAGCTTTGAATCCCAGCAAAAGCGCGTCGGTCAAACGTCGGACGTTTTGTGCGAAGGATTCGACGAGGACGAAGACATGTTCTTCGGTCGCGATTATTCAAACGGTTGCGATGTCGACGGCAAAGTTTATTTCACGTCAAAAGACTTTGTCGAAACGGGAACTTTCGTCAAAATCAAAATCACCGACGCGACCGAATACGACCTGTTCGGGCGTTCGGTTTAAATGACTTGCGCCGCGAAACGCGACGGTTTATTCTGTCATTTGATTAACCAAAAACGGAGCATGCCGTGATTAAAAATATTTTCTGGGACGTGGACGGCGTTTTGGCGAACATCAATTACGCCTACTATCATTTCCTGACGAACCACCCGAACTACAAAGACGACTACGCCGGTCTGAAATGGGAAAGTTTGCCCGAAGTCTTGCCCGTCGCGCCGAAATACGGGGCTTTGGAACTGAAAACCCACCCGACAAAGGGCGAACAGATGGACAGGGACTTTTGCGCTTCCCCCGAATTTTTCAACGCCCGCCCGCTTTATCCGCACGTCGTCGAAACCCTGCGCGAACTGAACGGCAAAGGATATCGGCAGTTCACGATGTCCGCGACGTTCGACGTCGAAACGAAAAAGAAACTGCTGAACGTCCTGCTGAAAGACGTGACGGATTTTCTGACGATCGAATGCGTCCGGCACGGAAAATTCATGCACGACACCGCCAAAGAGGACATGTTGCGCCAATGCTTTGACAAATACGGATTGCGGGCGGACGAAACCGTGCTGGTCGACGACCGGATATACAACCTGTACGCCGCCAAAGCCGTCGGTGCGAAATGCGTCAGAATGCGCAGTGAATTTACAACGGATTCCCCCGCCGATTTGCGCGACGTTCCCGAAGTCCGCGACGTGGTCGAATTTAAACAATGGCTGGAACGCCAACAGTAAAGCGAGGATAAAATGAGCAATGTGATTACGATGATTCCCGTCCGTTTGGCGGCGACCCGCCTGCCGAACAAGCCCCTGCGCGACATCAACGGCAAACCGTTGATCCGGCACGTCTACGAACACGTCAAAGCCGCGATCAAAGGCGATGTCTGCATCGCCTGCGGCGACAAGGAGATCAAGGACGTCGCCGAAAGCTTCGGCGCGATGTGCGTCTTGACCGACCCGAACCTGCCGTCCGGAACGGACAGAATAGCGACCGCGCTAAAGGAAATCGATCCCGACGGCACGAAATACGACATCGCCGTCAATTTTCAGGGCGACAACATCAACGTCGATCCCGCGATCAACAACCGGCTGATCAAAATCATCGAAGAAACCGACTGCGATCTGGCGACGTGCGGCATGGTCTTTAAATCGCGGGAAGACGCCGAAAACCCGAACAACGTCAAAATCGTCATGGGACTGGAAAAAGGCGAAACGCAGGGACGCGCCGTCTACTTCACGCGCAGTCTGGCGCCCTATATCCGCGACGCGGAAAAATGCCCCTATCAGGACTATTACCATCACATCGGCATCTATGTTTTCAAAACAAGCGTTTTGATGAAATTCCCGCAAATGGGCGAAGCCGTGTTGGAAAAGCGCGAAAAACTGGAACAGTTGCGTTTTTTGCAAAACGGCTATCACGTTCAGGCGTTGATCGTCGACAAGATCAAGCTGATCGAAAACGCCCCCGCCGACATCAATACGATCGAAGAACTGGAAGCTTATCGAAAGCTGGGGGTCTGAAATGAAAAGCTTTGCCGCCGCCGTCCTGTGCGCCCTGTTGACCGCGTGCGCGCAAACGCTGACCGTTACCGAACGCGACGACGGAAGAACCTTATCCGTCGCTCGCGGAACGAAAGTCGCCGTCGTCCTGCCCGAAAACCCGTCAACGGGCTATTCGTGGGAATTTTTCTTTTTCCCGCACAATCAAACGGCTTTGGCAGACGCGGCGGCAAAATACGCCGCCCCCGACACGGATCTGCTGGGCGTCCCCGGCACAAAGGAATTTTCCTTCACCGCCGCAAAAACGGGCGTCGTCACGGTCACGGGCTATTATTACCGTCCGTGGGAAAAATTAAACGAAAAGACTGACAAGCGAGTCTTTTTCACTTTTGACGTCGAATGAAGCGGTCAGACGACCGCTGCGGGCGCGGGTTCGTCCGTTTCGGGATACTTGCGCCGCACGACGAAATAAGCGACCGCCAAAATCGCCGCCGTCACCGCCCACGACACGGGATAAGACAGAAATAAAAACGTGAACGTGTGATGTTCCGGCATTTGAAACAGCGTCGCGATCCACGCCAGCCGCAGCCCGCACGCGCCCAGCAGGGAAATCACGGCGGGAAGGAACGACGATCCCAATCCGCGCAAAGCCCCCGTCATCACGTCCATCAATCCGCACAGGGCGTAGGGAATACCGACGGTACGCAAACGAATCAGCCCCGCCGAAACCGCCGAAGCGTCGCCCGTGTACAGTCCCAACAGAAACGTGCCGAAATACACGGCGAAACCGCCGATGACGACACCCGTCACAACCGCGCAAGCCAGCGCGCAACAGGCTATTTTATTGATTCTGGCGTAGCGTCTGGCACCGATATTGCGGCTGATGAACGTCGTCGCGGTCGGCTGAAACGCGTTCATGCTGATCCAGATAAAGCAGTCGACGTTCTGCGACGCCGCCGTCCCCGCCATATACACGGGACCGAACGAATTGACCGCGGATTGAATCACCATGTTCGACAGGCTGAACACGATGCTTTGAAATCCCGCGGGAACGCCCAGCTTTAAAATATTCCAGACGATATTGGCGTGAAAACGGATTTGATTAAAGTAGATTTTCGACGAATCCCTGCGCCGCGCCAAAGACGTCAGCACCAGCACCATCGCCAGCGTTTGCGCGATGACGGTCGCGGTCGCCACGCCCGCCACGTCCATTTTAAAGCAAATGACGAACACCAGATTTAAAACGACGTTCGCGCAACCGGAAACAATCAGAAACAACAACGGCTTCCGCGTGTCGCCGTTCGCATACAAAATCGCCGCGCCGAAGTTGTAAATCGCGGTCGGCACCATACCGAAAAAATAAATGTTCGTATATAACAGCGACAGCGGCAGGACGGTTTCGGGCGTCTGCATCAGCGTCAGAATCCTTTTGGAAAAACACAGCCCGACCGTCGCGGAAAACAGCCCCGCGACGATCCCCAGCGCGATCGACGTGTGCGCGACGCGGCGCAGACGTTTAAAGTTCATCGCGCCCAGACACCGCGACGCCAGCACGTTCGTTCCGATGCTCAGCCCGATAAAGAAATTCGTCAACAGACTGATCAGCGTCGTCGTCGATCCGACCGCCGCCAGCGAATGCGTCGATCCGAAATGACCGACGACGGCGATGTCGGACGCGTTGAACAACAGCTGCAGCACGCTGGACGCCATCAGCGGCAGGGCAAAACGCAACATTGACGGCAACAGCGCGCCGTCCAGCATATCGATGTCGGATTGTTTAGCGGTCATGGCATGATTCTCCCGTGCCGGGAAATATATCAAAAAAAATCGGAATGTACAGACAAGCGGTTAAATTTTTTCGCAAGTATTTTTTCAGGCAAGCGTTTATGCCTGTGTACGTCAAAAAAAACGGAGGACGAAATGAACGCGAAACTGAATTTGACACGGACGGCGATCGGAACGCTCGCGCTTTTGTGCGCCGTTCCCGCCACAGCGAAAGACGCGCCGAAAATGTACCGTCACAGCTCTTTTATCGAAAAGGAACGTCCCGAACTGAACGATGAAACAAAGCGGCTGATTGCCGCCTACCGTCAAAACCCGACCGAAGAAAACCGCGCCGCCCTGCGCCGTCAGGTCGAAATCAACTATGACAACGTTATCGCGCGCAAACAGGCGAAACTGGCGGAATTGAAACAAACCGCCCGACACGAATCCAAAATCCGCGAAATGGAACAAATCGTCGACGAAGTGATCAAGGACAAGGAAAACCGCATTGAACAAAGCATGCGCCGTTTCACCGATCCGCGTCTGCGCCCAGGCGCGCGGGAATCAAAGGACGGTTTTCTGCCCGTTCTGGGCGCGGCGCAAAACGTCGAAATCGCTTATACGCCCGTGACAAACGCCGAATACGCCGCTTTTCTGACCGCGAAAGGGCGCCAACCCTCCGGCGACCGCGTCGAAAAAGCAAACCACCCGGCGACGAATGTTTCCTATGACAACGCCGCCGCCTACGCCCGCTGGCTGTCCGCCAAAGACGGAACGGCGACCTATCGCCTGCCGACCGAACGGGAATGGGAGCTTGCCGCCGGACACATGCCCAAAGACGCCGATTTCAATAACGGCGAACACGACGGCACGACGCCCGTGACCGCTTACAAAAGCACGCTGTCCGCCAGCGGCGCCGTCGACATGTGGGGCAACTGCTGGGAATGGACGTCCACCGTCAAAAACGGCGCGAACGCCGTCAAAGGCGGATCGTACAAATCCGCCCGCACCGACTGCCGGACGGAAGAACGCGGTGAAATCCGCACCCCCGAAACGGGATACGGCGACGTCTGTTTCCGCCTGATCCGCGAAAAATAAACTTTTATTTTTAACATCAAGGAGAAAAACCATGAAAAAACTGTTTATGTACGCTTGCCTGACCGCTTTCGCCTTCGGCGTCGCCGCGCCCGCTTTCGCCGACGAAACGACCGCCGGAGAAACAACGACCGTCGCCGACGAAGGACTGAAGGACGGATTGAAAAACGGTTTGAAAGACGGACACAAAAAAGTCCGCGCCGACGGTATGAAAGACGGCATGAAGGACGGTCTGAAATACGGTTTGAAAGACGGACTGAAAGAGGGATTGAAGAACGGCGATCAAAAATCGACCGCGACGCCCCGAAAATCCGGCAAGAAAAAATTGAAAGACGGATTGAAAAACGGTCATAAAAAATCGCAAACCGCCGACGAATAATTCCCGTCGGTTTCAAAACAGCCCCCGCCCCGGGGGCTGTTCGCTTTTCCTGCGCGGCGCGTTTTAATGTTTGATAACGGGCGGGTTTCGTTATATAAGGATATGAAAGTCGCATCTAACGGGTGAGAAAATGATTGATTTGTCCGCGCCGCCGTTCGCTTTGCTGGCGGAAAGGGATATGGATCTGCTGGTGTTGGAGGAAATGCTGTCCTCCGACCCGTTTAAAAAATGGCTGGTGGACAAGCTGTACGGCGGCTCCCGTCAGTTTCGCCGTTTCATCGGCGCGTGGCACACACCCGTTTTGGAACCGCTGGGATCCGTCGACATTCTGTTCGTGTTTGAAGAAATGTCCGCCGGACGCCGTTGCGCGATTCTGATCGAAAACAAAATCGACCAGCCCAAGCAGGATTTGCAGGCGCAACGTTATTTCGAATTCGGCGAAAAAGGCGTTCAGGACGGGCTGTGGGACGAATACCTGACCTGTCTTTTGTCCCCGCAAGCGTACTTTTCCAGTCTGGAACCGTCGGAATATTTTTCCAGCTATCTCAGCTACGAGGAAATCGAGGAATGGTTTTCCATGGCGGCGGTCAAAACGAACAGCGCGACGCCCGAACGGTCAGCCTATAAAAAAACGCTGATCCGCAAAGCCATCGAACAGGGCGCGGGCATCATGCGCCGCCAAATGCGAAACAAAACCGCGACATATTCGTCCGCTCCGCCCCCCGTCGCCGGCGGATCGAAAACGCAAAAGCAAAAGCAACAATCCGCGGCGTCGCTGCAGGACGTTTCCGTCGCCCGTCGCCAATCCGCGGCGTACGACCAAGCCCCGATGCCCGTCGCGGCGGAACAGCAAACTTTCCAAGACGATCCCGAACCGATTGTTCAGCCGAAGAAAAAGGCGTCCGTATCCGATTTCCGCATCTTTCCGGGCGGCGTGTTCAACCTGCCCGCCGGATACCGCGAAGCCGAAGACACGATTGTCGGAAAATTTTTCACGGACATGCTGGCTTTCACCCGCCAGCGCTATCCCGAACTGGGCATGAAAAAACCGACGGGCAGCGCCGAAGAAGCGTCCTGGGTCGAATTCGCGCCCGAAGAATTCCCGCGCGAAGTCCGCATCATTCACAAAATGCCGCAGGGATTTATGGATTTGTCGTTCGCGATGACGACTCTGGCGATGATTCAACCGCCTTACCAGCCCTATACGGACAACGACATGACGTTCAAGGAAAACGGAAAAACAGCCGTCATTCGCATCAACGTGCCGTTGATCGATCCGCAACAGGGATTCGAATCGCAACGCGACATTGTAAATTTCGCCCTACAGAAAGCGGAGAAATTGTACCAGCTGTACATGCACGTCGTGAACAACGGCGCCGCGGGCAAAGGATTCGCCCCCGAGGAGCTTTACTTGTAAATTTTTTCGGCTTTTGTGTACAAAAAAGTTGACAAAAATCATTTTTTCCTTCATATTTCCCGTAATGAATTGAAGGAGATAACATCATGGTCTTAAGTTATCAGGAATTTATGGCGCAGGGCGACGTCGAAAGTTTCCACAGCGGTCAGCGCAACGCGCAAAACCGTCCGTTGGCGCGCGCGTTCAAAAACCAAAAAACCGATACTTCGCCCGAACGTATGGAACGGCTGAAAAAAATGCTGTCCGAAAGCAAAACGGGACGCCAAACGCTGGAGTTTCTGGACCAAAAAGGGTCGACGATGGTGTTCGAAAAGATGAAGTATTACGGATACTTCTCGCCCGATAAAAACCTTGTCGCGCTGAATCCGAAAATGTCCGACGAAGATTTGGCGGTCACAATGGTTCATGAAATCCGCCACGCGTGGCAGGATTCGCAGATGCAAACGACTTCGCCCGAAATGACGCCGAAATCGTTTTTCGTCAGCGGCTTCGCAATCGAAGCCGACGCCTGCGCCGCCGAAGTCACCTATGCCCACGAAATGCGTAAAACAAACCCCAAAATTTGGGACGCGCATCAAAAATCGGGCTACGCGCCGATGAGCACGGCGTTCGAAAAGACGTTCAAAGAAACGGGCGATGTCGACAAAGCCCGCGCCGACGCCTTGCTGACATGGTATGATTTAAAAGTCAGACAATCCTATACCAAAGGATACACGCAATACATCAATACCGTCGCGCGCGAATTGACCAAGCAAAAGGACTTGGAACCACAATACTTTGCCGAAGACCGTTCGACGCAAAAAATCGTCGATACCCTGTTCAGGGATTATGACGGCAAACAGTTCCTGTCCGACGCCAAATCGCTGGAAACGCCCGAACGTTTGAGCATCGGCGAAAAACGCGCAAAAATTATGTCCCGCGCGCTGATTCCCTATATGTCGAAATACAAACGCACGCCCGAACAGTTGGGGCTGGACAAAATCACCGTGAACCGCGAAGACGGCACAACAACAAATTGCGCAATGGTCGTCCGGCAGGTCAAAGACGAACAGAAGCTGACCAACGCGCTGAAAGCCATGCAACAAAAAGGCGCATCGCGCTGAATTTAAAACGCCGCCCGAAAGGACGGCGTTTTTTTAAACGGAAAAACGCGTTATTAAAAAAAACACGGCGGCAAGGGTCGTCGTTCAGCGCAGAATGCTCGATTTGATCGCGCTCGCCGCGTTTTTCAATTCGTATCCGTCGGCGCATTGACGCAAAAAGCCGTATCGCCGCGTTCGGAACAATTCGCGAGACAGTTTTTTTTTGACATGCGCCGAAAACTCCCCGCCCCATGAAAAACAAAAGTCGGGGACACCTTTCGCTTTGCAAATACGCGAAACGCCTGCGGTGCAATATCGCCCCCCCGCTCCAATCAAAAGTTTTTCCGGAATTCTGCCGCCGCCCGCACGGACACTAAACAAACCTTTATCAGAGAACGGCATTTTTCGATCAATGACAAGCGCGTTATCGGCGGCAACAAAAATCGAAGCAAACAAAAAAAACCACCCTTTCGGGTGGATTTTTTTATTTGGCGACCCCAGGGGGATTCGAACCCCCGTTACCGCCGTGAAAGGGCGATGTCCTAGGCCTCTAGACGATGGGGTCATCGCTTGCGGCACGGTCATATATATCGGGTATCCGTTTCGCCGTCAACAGTTTTTTTTATCAACTATGACGTTTTTTTTGCCGCTAGTCGTAATTACGCATCAAACCGACCAATTTTCCCTGAATCGTAATCCGTTCGGGACTGTAAATCCGGGTTTCATAGTCTTTGTTGCACGGTTCCAGCAAAACGGCATTGCCTTTGCGGCGAATTTTTTTCAGCGTGACTTCCGTTCCGTCAACCAGCGCGACGGCGATTTCGCCGTTTTCAACCGAATCGGTGCGCCTGATAATCACCGTATCGCCGTCCAAAATACCGGCTTCTATCATCGATTCGCCCGCAACGGTCAGCGCGTAGTGTTCCCCGTTACCCAACATATTGGCGGGAACAGCCACCGTTTCGTTGCTGCGCAAAGCCTCGATCGGCGTCCCCGCGGCGATTTTGCCGTAACGCGGCAGTTCCACGGAATTAGCCACCAGATTTTCGTTCAGCCGCGAAAAGGATCGCGTCGTCTGTCTGTTCACCAAATCTTTGGCGTTCACCGTATCCGAACCGTCCTGATTGTCGGGCAGGCGCAAAACTTCCAGCGCGCGGGCGCGATTGGGCAGATGACGGATAAAGCCCCGTTCTTCCAGTCCCGAAATCAGACGGTGTATCCCCGATTTTGATTTCAAGCCGATGGCGTCTTTCATTTCGTCAAACGACGGAGGGACGCCGTCTTCGCGCAATTTTTTTTCAATCATCATCAGCAACTGGTACTGTCTTTTGGTCAGCATAAAAACCTCCGCGAACAAAGTTTCTCTGTTTGTTCTACTTTGGTTCACGCCGAATGGCAAGGATTTTTTTAATTTTTCGCCGTATATTGCGATTCGATCGAATTGTTCCGGAGGACAAAGGCTTTGTCTTTTTTGCGTTTTTTTGTTTTGACGACGCTGGTTTGCACGATGAACGCCTGCGCGGCGACAAAAGCCGTTTCGGAAATCGACGAAGCTCCGGCATGGATCAAAAACGCGGTCGCCGTCGACGATATCGACGAAGCTTCCCCGAAAATAGCTTTGGTCATTGACGATTTGGGCGTCAACCGCAAAATGACGCGGCAAGTCATCGCCCTTCCCGCCCCGCTGACGGCGTCCTTTTTATCCTACGCGGACGATTTGCCGGCGCAAACGGAGCTGGCGCGGCTGGCGGGACACGAACTGCTGGTGCATACACCGATGGAACCCGTCGATTCGCGATTCGACGCCGGTCCGGACGCGCTGAAAACGGATATGACGCCCGATGAAATCAGGGAAAACCTGTCCGTCATGCTTGACGCCTTTTCAGGGTACGTCGGCATCAACAATCACATGGGCAGTAAATTCACGTCCGCCGAAACGGACATGCGCATCGTCATGGACGAAATCAACCGGCGCGGACTGCTTTTTTTGGATTCGCTGACATCGGGACGCAGCACCGCCGCCGCCGTCGCCAGACAAACGGGCACGCCTTTTGCCGTGCGCAACGTGTTTTTGGACAACGCGCGTACGGAAGCGGACATTTTGCGCCAGCTTTCCCTGTTGGAACGCCACGCGCGCAGACATGGTTTCGCCGTCGGCATCGGACACCCGCACAAAGCGACCGTCAACGCGCTGGACAAATGGATTCCCGCCGCGAAAAGACGGGGCGTCGTTTTTGTCCCCGTCAGCGCAATCGCGCTTTACATGCTGGATGCGGACAAGCCCGCCCACACGCGCGCGCTGAACAGGCACGACGAAAGCGAATAAACGTCAGTCGTCAACGTCGATTCTGACTTCGTCCATATCTTCGGGATTGTCGCCCAGTAAAATGGCGATATTTTTCAAGTATCTGAATCCGTTGTATTCGCGGCATTCCGAAATGGTGGCGTCGCGTTCTTCGGCTTCGCTGTTTTCATCGGGTTTCGGAATAGACATCGGCATAAAAGACGCCGGCGCGCTGATGGATTCCTGCGCGATTTCAATCCAGCCGCCGGTAAACGAGAACAAATAAGCCGTCACTTTTTTTTCGTCTTTGACGATTTTGACTTTCAGTCCGGACATATTGTGACGCAAAAGCATTTCGTCACCTTCGATATATTGGGTTGTGAAGATGCCGCGGACTTCGGTATCCAGAAAATCGTTGACCATGACAATAGGCAATTCGGGCATTTAAACCTCCTTACATGTTTAAAAGCGGGAACGGGGCAACATATAAAAAAACACCCTTTCGGGCGTTTTTTATGGCGGAGAGAAAGGGATTCGAACCCTTGATAGGCTTTGACACCTATACTTGATTTCCAATCAAGCTCCTTCGGCCTCTCGGACATCTCTCCGTTGAACAGGCGTATAGATAACCGATTCGCGTTCGTTTGACAAGATTTTTTTGAAAAAAATCGGTAAAAAATCATTTTTTCCTTGATTTTTAATCGTTTTTAAAAATATTCATTGCTAGCGTCATTGCAAAAGGGATCGGTTCTGAAAGGATCGTCATGTTTCTGGGTCGCATTTTCGGTTGGACAATATTGATGATCGCCGCGCTGACCGCGTCGGCGGAAGCCGTCGCCGCCTTGTCGGGCGAACATCAAACGCTGGCAACGTCCGACGTTCTCACCATCATTACCGGCATTTCGCTGCAATCCGGCGATTCGTTCGTCGAACGGCTGCTGCACGGTCCCGCATGGATCAGTATCGGTCTGATCGGACTGACGCTGGTTTTCCTGTGCCGCAAGAAAAAAAGCAAGACGTCCTTTTCATAAGTTTTCTTTTTATTCGTCGCCGATGCGCAGGGCGGAAATAAACGCCGACTGCGGGATTTCGACTTTACCGAATTGGCGCATGCGTTTTTTGCCTTCTTTTTGCTTTTCCAACAGCTTGCGTTTGCGGGTGATGTCGCCGCCGTAGCATTTCGACGTCACGTCCTTGCGAAACGCCGCGATGTCTTCGCGGGCGATGATTTTGCCGCCGATGGCCGCCTGAATGGGGATTTTAAACTGGTGGCGGGGAATTAAAACCTTCAACCGTTCGCAGATCTGGCGTCCGCGGCGTTCCGAATCCGACCTGTGCGCTAAAAACGACAAAGCGTCCACGGTTTCTCCGTTGACCAAAATCGTAACCTTGACCAAATCGCCGACGCGGTAATCCTCGACTTCGTAATCAAAACTGGCGTAGCCGCTGGTGATGGATTTCAAACGATCGTAAAAATCGAACACAATTTCGTTCAAAGGCAAATCATAAACCAACATCGCCCGATTGCCGACATACGTCAGATCCTTCTGCACGCCGCGACGTTCCGTGCAAAGCTGAATCACCGATCCCAGATAAGTGTCGGGAACAAGAATCGTCGCCTTGACCCACGGTTCCTCGATTGACGCGATGCTGGTCACATCGGGGAAGTCGGCGGGATTATGCAGTTCGACCGTTTCGCCGTTCGTCATGTGCATTTTATAGCTGACGCTGGGGGCGGTCGTGATCAAGTCCAGATTGAATTCGCGTTCCAAACGTTCTTCAATGATTTCCATGTGCAAAAGCCCGAGGAAACCGCACCGGAATCCCTGCCCCAGCGCGGCGGATTTTTCGGGCGCGTAATCAAAGCTGGCATCGTTCAGCTGCAATTTGCCCAAAGCGTCGCGCAGACTTTCGTAATAGCTGGTATCCAACGGGAACATCGAACAGAAAACGACGGGAACGCTGGGCTTGAACCCCGGAAGCGGTTCGGCGGCGGGACGCCTGTCGTCCGTGATTGTGTCGCCGACTTTTGTATCGCCGACGGTTTTGATTCCCGCCGTGATGAATCCCAATTCACCCGCCGTCAGTTCGGGAACGTCCTTCATTTTCGGGGTAAAGATGCCGACGCGTTCGACTTCGTGCGTCGTGCCGTGTCCCATCATGCGGATTTTCATGCCTTTTTTCAGAACGCCGTCTTTAATCCGCACCAAAATGATGACGCCCAGATAAGGGTCGTACCACGAATCGACCAGCATCGCCTTTAACGGCGCGTTAACGTCGCCTTGCGGCGGCGGCAGTTCGGTCACGATGCTTTCCAGAACGTCGTCAATGCCGACACCGGTTTTTGCCGACGTTTCCACCGCGTTCGACGTGTCGATGCCGATCACGTCCTCGATTTGCGCCTTGACCTGTTCGGGGTGCGCCGCGGGCAGATCGATTTTGTTGATAACGGTCACCAGTTCGTGATTGGCGTCCAAAGCCTTGTACACGTTTGCCAGAGTTTGCGCCTCCACCCCTTGCGACGCGTCCACGACCAGCAGCGACCCTTCGCACGCCGCCAGAGAACGGCTGACTTCATAGGTAAAGTCGACATGTCCCGGAGTGTCAATCAAATTCAGCTGATATTCCTGCCCGTTTTTGGCTTTGTAGTTCAAACGAACGGTTTGCGCTTTGATCGTGATGCCGCGTTCGCGTTCCAGATCCATGGAATCCAATATCTGATCGCGCATTTCACGTTCGGTCAGCCCGCCGCAACGCTGAATCAGACGATCCGCCAGCGTCGATTTACCGTGATCGATATGCGCCACGATGGAAAAGTTGCGAATGTGCGATAAATCCGTCATTTTAGAAACCTCTGCAATCTGTCACAGGCATAAGATATATAAACCGCGCCCCGAGAACAACAAAATCTTTTTTCTCCCCTTTCTTTTTGGATCAGCCCTGTGCTATCCTGTTCAAAACAATACAAAAAGGATAGATTTATGAGCTATTTTTTCAGCCTGTTCATTCCGATGTTCACGATGCTGTTCGTCGTTCTGGATCCCATCGGAAACATGCCACTGTTTCTGGCGCTGACAAACAGCCCGCGCGAAGGGTACCGCGAACAGGTCGCCAAACGCGCCTGTCTGGTCGGTTTTTTCATTCTGGTCGTTTTCGCCTTTATCGGTGAAAAGTTTCTGAACGCGATGGGCATTTCACTGCCCGCGTTCCGCATCGCGGGCGGGATCATGCTGTTCATCGTCGGGTTGCAAATGGTTTTCGGCGAAGAACACAAAGACGACGCGACCGAAGACAAACCCGAAGGCACGAACGATGTCGCCATCTTCCCGCTTGCCGTTCCGCTGATTGCCGGACCGGGGACGATCGCGTCGATCGTTCTGCTGATGAGCTCCCATAACGGCGACGTTTTCAGTCAGATGATGATTATCTTCACCCTTGCCGTCGTTTTGCTGGCGAACTACGGACTGTTCCGCGCCGCCGCATGGCTGTCCAGAATCGTCGGCGAAACGATCAATACCGTCATTTCCAAAATTTTCGGCATCGTGCTGTCCGCCCTGTCCGCGCAATTTATCATCGACGGGGTCAAATCCCTGTTGTGACGCCCGCCGCAAAGCGACCAAAACGGCATTGCGCGTTTTTTGACGCTTTTTTTCAAAAAAACGCTTGCCAATCGGTTCCAAACGCGTTATATACAGTCCCGTCAGATATTGGGAAATAGTTTAATGGTAGAACAGCGGACTCTGACTCCGTTAGTCTTGGTTCGAGTCCAGGTTTCCCAGCCACTTCAAAAGCCGTTGAAAATCAACGGCTTTTTTTTTGTTTTCCCGTATCAGAGAAAACTTCTCCGTTTTTCGTCGGGTCAATGAAGACGAAAGCCTTTTCTTTCAAGCTGTCTTTACAAAAACCAGTATGATTCTTTTTTCAAAACGGCTTCAAGCAGAAAGTTTCGTCACTTGCGGCTTTATTACCGATTATCACTTATCCGCTTTTGTGATTGATTGCTTTTCATCGCGCCGGAAAGCCTCTTGACACCGTCCCCGAAAACGCCCTCATGACTTTTTGGACGAACACGTCAGAGGCTTTTACGTTTCTGAACAGACAATCGGACGGGGTTCGGGCTGTCGTCAGGCTTTTGTCAAAATCACGGAACGGAGATACACAAGCCGCGCCGTTGTCGCGCGTTTAAGCTATATCGGGCAAGAGTCCGACGGTGTCGGCAAGGAAACGCGCGTCCTTGATGAAAAAGGCGACGAAGTTAAACCGGCAGACTTTGAAAAATCCGTCAAAGAATGGCGTTTCAATCCGAAAATCCGCGTCGAACGCGCCGGCAGAACCGCTGAACAGCCGGAATTTCTGCCTGACACCGAAAGACAGGGAAAACGTCCTTAAAAGCCGCGACGAAATCGCCGCCTGCATGACTTCTCCGTTAGCCTATCCCCGCATCGGCATTGAAGCCGCTTGGCGCAAAATCTATAACCTGCCAAAAATGGAAAGAACCAAAGAACGGTATAAAAACAAAGAAATGGAACTAAAAATCAGTTAAAAATACCGCCTTAAAACTTAAGGCGGTATTTTTTAGTTAATCCCTGACAGGAACAAGGTCTTCTTTATCGACATAAAATTCTTCCGATGAGGGTTTCATATTGCATTCGTGACACAAAGGCACAATATACCAACGTCTGTCGTCACTATCCGCTTTTTGAACATGCGCTCCGTCTGTCGCTTTTTCAGTACACCCCCTACGACCGCATTTATCGAATTTTTTTCCGGATTTATCTTCCCAAAATTGCCGCCAGGAATTGCCGGTAGACGGAATACGATCGAATGTATTGTTTAAATTTTTAACTTTAGGCATTTTATAACCTCTTATTTTAAGGATCAAAATTGACAAGAAGGCTAAAAATCCATAAACTTAAACCTGTTTGAAGGGTTTGAAGGATTTTTCCTTCTTGCCGAAGAGAGGGGAAGATTGCTGCTTTCCCTCTTTTCATTTTAACCATACACCCGTTTTTCCATAAAAGCAATGGTAAAAGTTTTTGTAGTAAATTGTCCTACACATATTGACAATCGGAAAAACTACTGATAACGTTCTTATCAGAAGGAGATTTTTATGCGCTTACGTTTTTCTGATTTATTTGAGATTCGTTCCGGTGTTCCGATCCGACAGGCCTATGAAAAAATGGCGGCAGGCGGCACACCGGTCATCGTTCCGAAAGTCGTGGACGTTCAAAAAGGAATCGACTATTCGCAAATTAAGAGTTTGGATATAACCTTTAAGCCCGCTCATCTTTTAAAGGGCGGAGAGATTCTTTTCTGTACCAAAGGAACAATCAAAGCAGCTGTTTATGAACGGCAGGAGAAGCCCTGCATCGCCTCGTCGGCGTTTCTGGTGCTGACACCGAAAACAAATATTTATTCCGCATACATAGCGGCATTTTTAAATTCGGAGATGATGCGGGAAAACTACCGTTCGGCGACAAACGGGGCGACGATTCCTTCTTTGCCGATCAGCCATGTCCGGGATATAGAGATCGCGCTCCCCCCTTTGGAAAAGCAACAATTTGCGGTTGAGCTGTTAGATTTGTATAACAGAAAGATAGCATTATTGAATCGGCGGGTGGAATTGGAAAACGGCATGAAAAACGTATTATCGAAAAAGATTTTTACCGGAGATTTGGCATGACAAACAAAACCGACGAAAAGCAAACGAAACTGAACAATTTATTATGGAGTGCCGCAGATGCCGCGCGTTCGCACGTCGATGCCTCCGTTTTTAAGGATTACATTCTGGTCTTGCTGTTTTTGAAATACCTGTCGGAGCTGTCGAAAAAGGAAGCGGCGGCGTTAAGGGAACGCTACGGTGCGGACGAGGCGGCTCTGGAACGCCGGTTAAAAGCCGGACGGTTTTATTTGCCGAAAGGATCGTCTTTCGACGAGTTGTATGAACAAAGAATGCAAGATGATTTCGGCGTGCTGATCAATCAGGCTTTACACAAAATCGAAGATGAAAACAAATCGAAGCTGGAAAACATTTTCCAATCCGTCGATTTCAACAGCGAAGCGGTTTTAGGCAAGAAAAACAAGCGTAACCCGATGTTGATCGGTCTGTTTGAAGTGTTCAGATCGGCGGATTTGGACATAGCGGATCAGGATGTCGTCGGCAACGCGTACATGTATCTGATTGAACGTTTCGGTTCGGACGCGGGCAAGAAAGCGGGGGAATTTTTCACACCGGCGGTGGTGTCGGGTTTGCTTGCCAAATTAGGCGGAGCGAAAGACGGATACAAGATTTTGGATCCGGCGTGCGGATCGGGCGGTTTATTGCTGTTGGCGGGGCACGAGGTCGCTTCCGGCAACTACGCTCTTTTCGGTCAGGAAAGCGTCGGAACGACGTATAACATGGCGCGAATGAATATGTTTCTGCACGGCAAGGATTCCGCGGAAATCGAATGGGGGGACAGCTTGCGTGACCCTGCTTTTGTGGAAGCGGATCATTTAAAGCAGTTCGATCTGGTTTTGGCGAATCCGCCGTTTTCATTGGACAACTGGGGCTTTGACGACCTGCAAAGCGATAAATACGCCCGCTTTACGCGCGGCATGCCTCCGAAATCGAAAGGCGACTACGCGTTTATTTCCCACATGATCGCGTCGGCAAAAGAGTTCACGGGGCGCGTCGCCGTTATCGTGCCGCACGGCGTTTTGTTCCGCGGCAGTTCGGAAGGTCGCATCCGTCAGGCATTGATCAAGGAAAACCTGCTTGACGCCGTGATCGGATTGCCGAAAGGACTTTTCCAGACGACCGACATTCCCGTGGCGATTTTGATTTTTGACAAGTCGCGGCAGGAAGGCGGGCAAAACCAAGAACGCAAAGACATAGTGTTCATTGACGCATCCAACGAATTTATCAGCGGTAAAAAACAGAACACGTTATCGGACGAGCATATCGAAAAAATCCTGACGACGTATCGGGAACGCAAGGAAATCGAAAAGTATTCCCACGTTGCGACGCCGCAGGAAATAGCGGAAAACGACTACAACCTGAACATTCCGCGCTATGTCGACACGTTCGAGGAGGAAGCGGAAATCGACCTGCCGGCGGTAAAATCGGAAATTCAAAAAATTGAAACCGAACTGGCGACAGTCCAAAATCAGATGGACGCGTATTTGAAAGAATTGGGGCTGTAACCGATGTCGGACAAACAAGAATCTGAAACAATGGACAACAGGCTGACGGCGTGGCGCGATCAGATGTTGACGGAAATTCCCGAACGCGTCGGACTGGCTTTTTACACGCAAGACAACGGCGATGTCGAAGTTGAAGTCTATATGGCAGATGAAAACATGTGGATGAGCCAGCAGGTTATGGCTTCTTTGTTCGGGGTGGAAGAAAACACGATTACCTACCACATAAAAGAGATTTATAAAATCGGCGAATTGGATGAAAACTCAACTGCTCGAAAAATTCGAGTAGTTCGCAATGAAGGCAAAAGGCAAGTCCGGCGGGAAATCCTGTTTTACAATTTGGATATAGTTGCTGAAGTCGGCTGAACGATACACGTTGCCATCAGAAAGGAAATATT
>OQVS01000602.1_pt1 | contig 24704 bp, 5 predicted proteins | sample 1691601 | NCBI WGS metagenome assembly OQVS01 (sample SAMN03418268, study PRJEB22391) | human gut metagenome | biome: human-gut; feature: organic feature; material: feces | host: Homo sapiens | place: Tanzania | collected 2013-01
GGTGCTAAACGAGGCGAATCCGGCTTCTCTCGTAGTTCTAATGATGTTATGGTATATATCCCAGAGTTCTATTATAAAGTCGTTGATGACTCTAACTCTTCTAGGCGGTATTTTTATATCGCAGACAAGGCTACTACTGGATTCGAGAAACATCCGGGTTCTGGGCGCTATGTAGGTCGTTATAATACTGCTTCTGGTAATTCCTCCATCACCGGCTCATTACCTTACGTCAATATGACTCGTGCAAACGCTCGTAGCGGAGCAAGAGACAAAGGAAGCAAGTGGGCGCTGTATGATTATGCCTCTTGGTGTGCTGTATGGTTGCTTTATATAGTAGAATATGCAGATTGGAATAGCCAGAGCGTGATTGGCAGAGGATGGACATACAATCACAGCAGCCCAGTCACTTCTGGGGGTACTGATAGTATGGTCTATCACACTGGACGCGCCTATGGGTCTGATGGTTCTACCGCAGTACAATACCGCCATATTGAAAATCCTTGGGGAAACGTCTACGAGTGGATTGATGGCATAAACTTTAGTAATGAAACAGTATATATTTGTACTGATATTTCTAAATACGCCGATGATACTAGCACAAACTATACCAATATCGGCACTAAAGCAAAGCTTGATGGATATATCGTTAAAACTGGATACTCATCCACATCGCCATGGAGTTTTTACCCAACTAGTATCGGTGGCAGCGGAACAACGTATATCACTGACTACTCTTCCTATGGTAGCGGTTGGCGTGTGTTGTAACCTTGTGAAAAAAATGGCTGAAAATCGTGGCGGAAAAGTTTGTTTTTGTCGGGTTTTGCGACGAAAATTGTCGTTTTTTACAACTGTCGAAAATTATTTTGGTTTCGTTTGCGGTTTTTAACGCTCGAAAAACACAACATATTGTGGTCGGAAAATTTTTGGAAGATTTTCGGTATTTTTCGTAGAAAAAAGTAACAACATTGTATTGACGGCGGGCATTTTTTCTTGTAGAATATAATTATCTATATATGTGAAATTGTGCAGGCCACGTTTCACGCACGCATATGTATGCGCATAAGGAGGCTATTATGAAACGCAACTCGATTTACAAGAAAGCGTTGGTGCTTGCGGCGGTGCTCGCCCTTGCGCTGATTCTTCTCGTAGGTTGTGGGCAAACGACGAGCGGGGATTCCAACCTCAATCAGTTCGTTAAGCCCGACACCGGTTCGCAACAGCAGACCGAAACGGTAAAGACGGCATTGTCCGGTAACGCTGCCAGACAACTGTTGCTGACCTCGATCATCAATGCAAAGACGATCGAGCCGAATTCAAGGTACATAACGTTCTCGTTCGCACCGTACGTTTACGTCGAAAAGGAAGGCAAGACGGATAAATACACCGTCAGTGTCAAAGGTTCCATCGACACTCTCGGCGGACGCGATGACAAGCAATATCCCGTCAACGAAAGCGTAATGACCTTTGAAGTGTTGAAAGAAAGCGCCGACCTTACGACGGTTGTCCTTGGCATTTACGCAAAGGGCGGCGATATATATATCGACTTCAACGACTATGCAACGGGCAAGGCGGTGCATCGTTACTACGTGTCCGATTCGGATATCGCATACGTAGTGGGGCTTTTCAAGGATATTCTCAACCAACTGAAAATCGAAGAAGTGTTGACGGATTACGACCTTGGCAGTCTTATTAACGACGCAGGCGTTAAAAACCTTATTTCCACCATTCTCGGCACGAAAAGCGACGATAAACTTACGCTGTTCAATATCATGCTTTCCCTTATTTCCGAAAGCGGCAGTTACTCCGTAACGAACGCCGATGGTTCGGTCGATCTCGTGATGCCCACGAAACTCAACGCGATTTTCACGAATAAGACCTTGCTTGAACAAGTCGGCAACGTCGTCAACGGCTTGCTGAGCAAACAATCCGACATTATCAAAGGCGTCGTCAACTTCCTTGTCGGCGATATTTTGTCGGGCAAAAAGACGCTTAACACGGCGTTTGTCGCGAATATCAGCAACAACCGTTTCCAGAAACTTGCATTGAACGTCGTCAGCACGAAAGGCGGCGTCGACAAGACGATGGAACTCGGCGTAGGCGGGCTTTCCAAATCGGCGGACTTCGCAAACGAAGTCAAAAATTCCATGCCCGAACTTGTCAAAGCGGACAGGAAGAATTACAGTTTCACGACGCTCAGTGCCGACCTTAACATAAATCTCGACATTGCAAAACAAGAGTACAGCATTGAAAACATCGACGGCGCCGTTGGCGGCGCGATTGCCAAAGCCCTTGAAGGCATTACCGGCACGGAAATTTATAAAAAATCCGATGCTATTCAGATTCTCGAACCGCTCCAAATCAGCCTCCACCTCAAATTGCGTGCGGAAATCAACCTTAAAGATAACAAGAAAACCCGTGCAGTCATCGAACTGAACGGAAAAGATAAGAAAGGCAACGACAGGACCTATCTCGGTCTTTACTACATCGGCGCGGACAACGCGCTTTATGTCGATATGTCCGGACTCGGCGGCGGCAAAGCGATGATCCCCGACATCAACCTTAATCAGATTCTGAAAGACCTTATCGCGGCGAAAATCCCCGAAATCCCCAGCATAATGGAAATTATCGGCGGCAAAGGTTCGGGCGCGGCGTCGGGCGACGTCATTAACGCAGGGCTTATCGAAGCGGTTCAAACCGCAATGGATAACGGCGAACTTGTCGTGACGCACTACGGTCTTGCGGCGGGCGACGACGATTCGGCTGCTGTCGAAGAAACGGCAAGCCTTGACATTATGGCGCTTATCGGCTGCTTGAATATCGTCAAAGGCGACTCGACTCCGCTCACGGTGGAAAGCATTTCCGCAAGCCTTACGAAAGACGTAATCGCAGGTCTTATGGGCAAACTCGGAATGAAACTTCCCATTGACCAACTTGACCTTAAAATTTACCAAACCCGTGAAGATTACGAAGCGGGCGAAGAAGGCTGGAAAATCGACGTCGCCGTCAATATGGCGACCGAAGAACGCGGACAAATTCTCGGCGCGAACGTCGGTTTGTTCCTTAACTACGGCAACCCCGATCCTTCGCTTGACGGATATCTCAAAGGCAAGGAATTCAAGAGCGCCGAACAAGGCGGCGAATATATCAACGCTGGTAAATTAACCTACAAAGACGGCGAATTCGACTTTGACCTGTGGGTAAGTATCGGGCTGGAACTCGAACTTGAATTCAACGTCAGAGAAAACAGCGTACTTGACCTTTCCGCGCTCGGAAAACTTTTGTACAATCTTGCGTTGAAGGTGCAGTCTCCCGACGGCGTCAATGCGAAATTCAACCTTAAAATCAACGCCAACGCCAACGTAATGGCGCTTGTAAACGCGATTAAGAACGGTGCGGACGTTGCAAAGATCCTCGGCGCAGTCGACGCGCGCATCGACATTACGACGGGCGAAGGACAAAACGCAAAAACAGCCGTATTGCTGCTTGAAGACGGCATGCTTTATCTCAACAGCAGCGACGTCGATTTCAGAAATTATAAAATCAATATTTTGGAAGCCCTTGGCGGAAACTTCAAACTTTTCGGCAAAGACGTTTCGGGCACCGGCAGCGCACTCGCATCGGGCGAAGGCGATACGACCGAAGGTGAAGGCGGCGACGCTCCCGCAACCGAAGAAAAGGCGAAGTTCGATATCGTAGGATTACTTCTTGCAAACATCAACTGCATTTCCGTAAACCGCGACAGACTGGAAGTTGCGATTGCGGATATGCTTATCACCGCGCTTCTTAACGGTCTGGGCGTTGATACGGAAATCGTGAAAGGGCTTAATTTCTCGAACAAGGACACCGCGATTTCTCTGGAATACGACGGACTTAACCTGTCGAAACTCTGGCTGAAAGCAAACGTAGGCATTCAGCAGGGCGACAATGCGGCGCTCGGTCTCGGACTCGGTCTCGGACACATCGTGCTTACGGTCGGTCAGCGCAACCTTGCCGCACTTGGCGAACGTAATATTCTGGAAGACGAATATCAGGATCTTTTGAACGGTGGCAACGTATATCTCGGGCTCGGCGCGGAAATCGACGTCGCGCTTGACGACGAAACTTACGTTCTTGAAGATTTGTTGGGCGCGCTTGTCGCGAACTTCGCGCTTGGCACGACAATCGACATTAAGGACGAAATCAAGGGCGGCTTGACCTTCAACATCGTTGCGGATATCGACATTTCCAGCAAGCCCGACCAGAACGATTCCCGTATTCTCATCGAAATCAGGAAAAAATCGAACGGTAAAGTCTTCCTTGGACTTTACTATGACCAGAAAACCACGACGCTGTATCTCAAAACGGACGACGGCACGATTATTCAGCCCGTCGCGTTGAAATTCGACCTTATCGGGCTCCTTGAAGGGCTTATCAACAAGGGCGACGGCACGGCGTCTGCGGACATCGACTTGTCCGAACTCAACCCCGTAATTCTCCTTGGCAACAAAGGCTTGCAGATTCAGGTAATGACGGGCGTTATGAAACTCCTTGTCGGCGTGCTTGTCGGCGATATGAACGATTATATCGAATACAATGCGGGCGCAACGAGCTATAAATACTACGCTTACGACGCGAACACCGATTATACGATTTTGCAAAACGCATATCCTTTGGCAAATCCCGTCGGACAAAAAGACCTGTATCAGAGAAACGTCGATAAATACGTTTACGAGAACGGCGAATTCACGCTTAATAACGATTACGTCGGCAACGACTTCTTCGTAAAAGCGAAAGAAGGCAGCTTCTTCTACATATTGAAAGACAACGCTACGGGTATCGACGAAAAATACTTTGAAAAGAACGCCGACGGAACTTTGAAAGAGTTTGCAAACTCCGCCAGAAAGTTCACGCTCATCGACGCTTCTAATAAGGATATATACGCGAGCGCGCCTAAGTACTATCAATCCGAATTCAAACGTGCGGACACTCTCATGTTCGATATGGATAAGGACGTGATGGAATTTACGAAAGGCTTTATCCCCGCGTACAACAAGACAAGCGGGCTTACCACCTACGTCAAAGTGGACGCATCCAGACAGGAAGTCGCTCTTTACGAAGTCTTCACGCAAGGCTACACGATGAAAGACGTCTTTGACGAAAACGGCAAACCCACGGGCGAAACCAAGAGAATGGAACTTAAACTGCCCGAACTCGGCGCATCCATCGTCATCGGTAAGATCGAAGACGGCGACGTGTCCGTGGTCGCAGGCGGCACAAAATTCAGCGGTATCGGCATCGGTATCTTCATCATGAGAAACGGCGCGACCGAACCTGTTTCCTATGTAGAAATCGCGGAAGGCGAAGAATACACCGGAAAGAGATACAATCTTGTCAATGGTAAGTATAAGGAAACGGCAGATGGCAAATATAAGCAAGTTTCGAACACCGCCGCAAACGTCGCAATCAAACTCGGCAACATTCAACTTTCCGAAAAAACGTTCAAGGAAAGCTATGGAGTAACCCTTGAACAGTTCATCGACGGTCTGAAAAACGAAAATCTTCCCCAAGCGGACGCAACGAATATTGCGGATCTTACCGTATACGTCAACGTGGAAGCGGGCATCGAAATCGGCGCAATCAAGACGGCGGCGGGCGGCGACACCTGGGCGATCGGCGGCTTGCTTTCGGGCATTGTCGGCGGCAGCGATAAAGATCCCAGCGCGCTTGCAAACTTCCTGAAATCGTTGCTCATTAAGTTCAACGTTCAGGACGAATTCAAAGACGTAATCGGTCTCAGAATCGCCGGCAACGTGAACCTCGGCGCGCTTTTAAGCGGCAACACAAAAGACACGATGCAAATCGTCAAGGCGCTTTTGATGAAGAGCGACCTTGCGGTTGAACTCACCGACGGCTATCCGTGGGAAGCGAAGAAGACGGTTGTCGGACTTTACGTCACGGAAGGCACGATTTATATCAACATCAACGGCGAAAAGACCATCAAAGACACCAAACTCAAAATCGGCGTAGATAAAGTCCTGGGTATGGTGGGCGGCGCGTCCACGGGCGCACTTGCATCGGCGGATCTCGGCGTTGAAGGCATACTTTCAATCATCAACAACATCGTCAGAGAAATCAGCATTTACAGAAACGACGAAGCGTCGGGCATGACGATTTCTCTCAGCAAGAACATGCTGGGCGCGATTCTGAAACTCGTTGCGGACATCGACGGCGTTGACCTGAAACTCAACGAAACGAACAGCTTTATCGAACTTAATACGAAAGTTACGGATAAAAAACCGTACCTTCTGAAACTCAGCGTAGGTATCGACCCCTTGGTACTCGGCATTGCTCTTGGCGGATTGAAGATCGGTCTTGCGGCAAACAACGACGTACTCAAAAACCTTAATAAAGCCGACTACAAAGGACTTTCCGAAATCGAAACCATGGCGCTTGACGTCGAAATCGGCGTTGACCTTGGTTTGAAACAGGGCGAATTCCCCATCGGCAAACTTGTTTCCGGCATTTTGCAGGCAACGGGCAAAGACCTTGAATTCCCGCTCAATCTCGATATTCAGAACGAACTTGACCTTGACCTTCGCGTAAGGCTCGCGGGGAACCTTAACCTGAAAGATTTCGGTAAATCCGACATTATGTTGCAGGTGAGAAACGCAGCCACCGGCAAAGAAAAGACCATACTCGGCTTGTACTTCACAACCGAAAAAGACGCAACGGGGAAAGATATTCCTTGCCTGTACGTCGAAACGCAATTTTTCAGCCAGAGCGCACCCGTAAGAAGCAAGGTTGAAAACTTTGACCTGCTCGGCAGTCTGCTCGGCAAGACGGTCAGCGGCGTTGTGGAATACCTTGGCGGAAAAGTCGAAGGCACAGGCGCTGCGCTTGCTTCCGACGACGGAGCCACGACAAACGAAGCGGAAATCCTTCTGGAACTTGCGTCAAAGAGCATTCAGGTGAAGATCGCGGAAGAAACCGTGAAAGGACTGCTTGAAGCGCTTGTGGGCGACAAGGTCGGCGACGACATTATCGAAATCATCAACGGTCTGGGACTCTCCGCAGAAGTCGCGGTGAACCTGAAAGACGAAAACAAACCTTTGCTTTCGGTCGTTGCGACGTGCTCGTATCTTGACCTTGGTATTCTTGTCAATAAGGTAAATCTCAGCACCCAAAAACAAGATATCTTCGGCACGACCATTAAGGACTACACCTGGACAAAGACAGAAGACGCAACGAAGAGTGCGCTCGGCGTACAATTCGGCGTCGAATTGAATTACGACATCTCAAACGGCAAGCACAGTCTTGACGCAATTCTTAGCAACGTCGCGTCGGCAGCGGCTTTTGAAAAAGACGCTGGCGCGGCAACCGTCGGCAGTATTTTGAAAGCGTTGACGGCTGACGCAATCATCAAAAACACGCACGGTTCGATCGGTATCGACGTCGTACTTAACGTCAAATCCGAAAAAATGACGAAGTATCTTGTGCCCGCAGGTCAGGCTCTTTACGAGCTCATAATGGGCAAAATCGGCGCGGAATACACTGCCGGCAAGGAAAAATACGATCCGCTCGAACTCCTTAATATGGTTGAAGCGTTGATCAAGATCAACCTTAACGGCAACCCCGTTTTCGTGAGCTTGAAGGACGGCTACGTTTACGTTTCGCTTTCTGCGGTCGGTGGCGACAACTTCAAAGCGTCGCTTAAAAACATTATCGACCAGATCAAAAAGACGTCGGGCAGCGGTTCAAGCGCGCTTGCGACGGGCGAAGGCGACGGCGACGGCGAAAAAGATAACAAGAAAACCGATTACGTGCTTGTCAACAAGATTTTGCAAAATCTTCTGTCAAGCGCAAGCATCAGCAATACGGGGCTTGACCTTGCTCTTGCTCCCGACCTGATGAACGTATTGCTTGAAAACGTTGTCGCGAAACTTCTCGGCGACACGTTCGGGTTCAACGACGACGTGAAAGCAATGTTCACGCTCAGCAGCCCTTATGCAAAACTTTCGGACGGCAAAGCGTCGGTCGACGGCGTCCTTTACACTGAAAAAGTCGAAGAACGTTTCGTCCGTTACAATGCGGCGTTCGAGTCGCAACAGGGCAGCGAACAATACTTCTTCGACGCGGAAGCAAAAGTTTACAGAAAACTTTATAAAGCGGACGCCGTTGACGCGACGAAGTACGTCGTTTACACCGGCGGCGAAGTCCAGACGTTGTATTATCTCTCCGCCACGGGCGAATACGTTGCGCTTACCGCGGAACAGGCAGCGGCAGCCAGATTCGTGAAGTACACACACACGAGTTATCTTGCGGTGTACGATTCCGCCGACAAAGCGACGAGAAACGTCGTGAAAGCGGCAGGATTCGTCGCGGGCACGACGGTTTACGACGCGAACGGCAATGCTGTCGCGGAAGATAAACTTTTCGTCAAAGTCAAACACAGCGGCATCGGCTGGACGAAAGAAAACGGCATAAGCATCGACCTTGTGTTCGACAACCCGAACACGACCAAAGCCCCCGATTTCAGCATCGGTCTGGGACTTGACGCAACCCTTGTTTTGCAGGGCGAAGCGATTGAAGTTATCCCGTACTTTGTGAAGAAAGCGGGCGCGAAACCCCTTGACAATCAGGAAGTCAAAGGCTACTTCAAGGAAGGCGCGGCTCTTGTCGAAATTCCCGCCTCGGAAGTTTACACCGGCACGAGATACGACAAGGACGGAAAAGTTGACGAAAACGGCAAGTTCAGAAAAGAACTTGTTCCTGGAACGGAAACCGATCACGACCTTGTCCTTATCGGCAATACATTCCCGGAAGTATCCGAAACCGTCGGCGATGAAAAGATTTATCTCTCGATGGAACTCGGGCTGACTCTTTCCGGAACGAAAGGCACAAACGACAGTATTCTTGACTTTGTCGCAGACATTATCGACGTCTCCAACCGCACCAGCACGACGATGAAATACGTCGAGTTTGCAGAAAACGAAGATAAAGCAACATACGAAGGTCAAAGATATTCAAAAACCGGCGCAATGGCTTATGCACAGGATGTAAACGGCACGTTCAAGCGTGGCGCGTACTACCTTGCGGAAAAAGAATTCGTCGGCACGAAATTCGTGAAAAATTCGGACGGCACGTTCACAGTTGCAGACAACGGCGCATATAAGTTCGTAGCGGACGATTCGGCAAAGACTTACTTCCCGATCCTTCCGGAAGAAGCCGAAACCTATCCTGCCGACAAGAAGTACAGAGAAGACGGAAACGGCTTTGTGACCGACGCTAACGGCGATTTCAAGGCGGGCGAATATTCTGTAACCGACAGAACGAAAGGCGGTGTAAAATTCCGTCTTAACGCAAAAACGGGCAAATACTTCGTCTATGAAGCCACCGGCATAACCCTTTATAAACAAGGCAACTACTACGAAATCGACAAAGACGAACTTGCAACGTTCAAGGGCGTCAGATTCGACTATGACAGCGTAAACAAAGTCGCAACCGTCAACGCTTCCGGCAAATATCAATTCGTCGCGGAAGAAGGCGCGTATTATCCCGTGCTTGAAAACGACGGCTACACCGGCAAACTGTATCGTGTGTCCGAGGCGTCAACCGCTGATAATACGATTTATATCGAAGACGTAATTTACAAATTCACCCCCGCGTTCACCGGCAAAGACCTGAGAGACCTTAACAAACTTGCGAAGCTCCTTGTCAGCATCGGCGAATTCGAGGCGGAAGCGCGCGTAAAAGTTACGGTCGGCGCAAACGTTGCGGAACTTGTAAAGGCGTTGTCCAATACCGCAAACATCGACATTGCGGAACTTTTGAAACACGTCGAACTCGCAATCGAGTCGCTTGATTCCAAAGGAACCGTCAAAGGCGGTATCTATCTGTATAACAGTACGTTATATATTAAATATATCAATACAAGTCGCGGTATCTTCTCGATGCCCGTGTCCGAACTCTTCGGCGCAATCGGGTCTGCAAGTGCGGATGAACGCATGCCTTACGAAGCGGCAATGCTGCAACTGTGGGTTGGTGAATTTATCAAACTCAACGGCGTGTACACGACGGGTATCGCGGTTCAGGCAACGACAAGCCTTGTCGAAACGCTGCTTGAAACCTTGCTCGGCTTTGACAAAGGCACGATAAGCCTTAAAGCGTTCGGCGCGGTCGGCGTGGAAGTCACCATCGTTACGGCGTCTCCCATCTTCCCCGAAAATGCGGACGGCGAAGTTTACGTAAAGAAAGCGTATGACTTTGTAGCGCTCGCGGAAGGCGATGTTTACGACGGTGAGAAGTACGTATTGCTTGCAAACGGCGAATACGGCGAAATCGCAAAGGGCAGCGAAGCGCAATTTGCCGGCAAGACGCTGTATAAACGCGTTGCAAAGGCGGAAGCAGGCGTGTCTTACGTCAAACTTTCGGAAGCCGGCATTCTTTCGGATTGCGAAGGCTATGATTCGGCATACGCGGAAGCGTTGACCACAAGATATACGAAGGTCACAAAAACTGACGGCACCGAAATTTTCGAAGAACTGAAATTCGGCTTCGACTTCAACTCGTTCGGTATCGGCATCGGGCTTAAAATCGGCCACGTCGGGTTCAACCTTAACATCGGCAAAATCGATATCGGATTGATTGACGGAACACAGTCCATCGTGCCCGAAGATATTAAGACCGCGCCCACCGCACAAGAAACGGTAATCGACCTGAGCATGGAAGTAAATCTCGGCTTGGAGTTCATGGATAAAAACAACAATGCGACGACAGGATTCGACCTTGGTAAATTCGTCGATAAACTCGGCGTGCTCACGGGTGTGACGCTTGGCGAAAACTGGCTGAAACTCACGGTGCCCGAAGGCGGCGCGGAAGTCAGATTGTCGCTTCGCGTTGCGTTGGCGCTCAACCTTACAAACGTCGACCACTCGGTTGCCGCAATCGAAATCGTAGGTCAGATTTTTGAAGGCAACAAAAAGATAGGCGAAAAAACCCTTATCGGCGTTTACTACAAAGACGGCAACGTCCTGCTGAACCTTGCAGGACTCGGATTTGACAATATCCGCATTTCGGGGCTCAGACTCAGCGATTTGCTGGGCGGCTCGAACGGCGTCGAAATCCTTAAAAAACTGCTTGGCGGCAGCGGATCTTCGTCAGCGCTTGCGTCCGAAGTCAACTTCACGGTTGTAGGAAACGACGAATTCGGTTCGCCGGCGGCTGCGCTTATCCTTGACAGCAACCGCATCGCGGTTGAAGTCGGCACGCTGTTCATCCAAAAACTGTTGGGAATCGCGGCGCTCGGTCTTGACGAAAACACGCAAAAACTCTTGGGCGGTCTTGACCTGAAAGCGCTTGTCGAAGTCAACTTCGGCGAGAAATTCGTCGAAATTCCGGCGGGCGAGACGTTCAGCGGCACGAAGTACGCATACGATAACGAAACAAAGAAATATTATATCGACGCAAACGGCACGTATAAGCGCGAAAGCAACATTTCGCTTAAACTCAACGCGGAAGCCGCAGAACTTCTGGGCATAAACGTTGCGGTCGAAAATATCAAGATCGGCAACACGGGCGTTGAAGAACGAGTCAAAGCAATCGATATCAACGACTACGTCGAATTCATCGAAATTCTCTTTGGAACGGAGAAAGACGAAAACGGCAACGAAATCGTCGATGCAAACGGCAAGCCCAAAAAGAAGATAGTCGGGTTCGAGCCGAAACTGGAAGCACTCACCTTGTCGCTTGACCTTGACCTTGGCGCAATGTTCACCAACGGTATGGCGATGGGCAGATCCATTCTCGACAGCGAAGGCAAGACGGTTCTCACCAACGTATCGTCGGTCGGCGCAATCGGAAACGGCAACATGGGAATCCGTGCGTCGGTCAAACTTGAAATCGCCTTTGCGGCGCTTCTCAACAAACTGCAACAAGGCTTCGATTCGTCGGATATTTTCGCGGCGATCGAACAGGCATTGCCGCTCGTAAAAGCGCAAATCTCGATTTACGCACAATCCGACGGCGACGAACTTATCGGTATCTACGTCGCGGACGGCAACGTATACCTGATGCTTGACGGACTCGGAATGCCCAACATCAAAGTTACCGGCGAATTCCTTATGGATATCATCAGGACGGCAACGGGTTCGGGCACCGCGCTTTCGTCGGACGAAGCAACCGCATCTGTCGAAACAAGTCAGATTATCGGTATCGTACAAAAAATCGTCGAAGGTATCAGCGTTGGCGGAAAGGCTTTGAAAGTCGCGTTCCAGAACGACTACTTCGCAAATCTTATCGACGCGGTATTGTCGATTGTTCTGAACAAAAACATTGACTACTACAACAAAGTAATGCCCAAAGAGTCGACAGATGTCGCATTCAGCGGACTTACGATAAACCTTGCCGGTATCGAAAACACGTACGAACAGATTTACCGCAAGGACGGCAAGTACTATTTCGATGCAGGATGCACAAGCCAATATTACGGCATGGTATTCTTCAAAAACACCGTAACAAATCATATCGAACTGTTCAGTGAGAAAGAATACGTCAAACAATTCGGCGCAGTTGACGAAACGACGGAGTTCTATCGAAGCACCAGAAACGGTCTTGTGGAACTCGATCTCGTCGCGTACTCGACGCACCTGAAACTTGCCGTCAATATGCCCAAACTCGGCGCGAAGAAAGACATTGTTTCTTCGCCGGAAGTCGCAGGCGTAGCCTTTACGGAAGCAGACGAAGTCACCGGCGTCGCGCTTGGTCTGAAAGGTCAGGTCAAGATTGACAAGCAACCGGGCATCGCTCTTGCAAATATTCTGAGCGGCGTTGTCGGCGACCTTGAAACCAAACTCGTCATCGAAGAAGATATCGACATTCGTTTCGCAATCGAAGCGGCGGTCGGTATCAAATACAGCCTGAAAGACAAGAACTTTGCGCTGAACGCGGTCGATCTCAGAATTTCCCTTACGAGAGTCGACAAGACGTTGGGCATCGTACCGCTTGCGGTTCTTACCTACGTCAGTTCGGAAGGCACGCTTTACGTTGACGTATCGCACTTCTTCCAGAAACAAAACGCGGGTAACAACAAGAACCTCGGTATGCTCAAAATCACGGGCGTAAACGTGCTTGACCTTATCAACGGACTTCTCACGGGCGAAGGCTCGGCGACTTCCGTTGCGCTCGGTTCGTCCGACGCGTGGGTTGAAGACGAACAACAACCGTACACCTACGTATATTACGAAGCAAACGCCATTAACTCCGCCGCGCCTGCAAAGTTCGTGCACGTCGCACAGTTGAACGATAAAGACGAGCTGAGAATGGTTTACAGAAACTACACCGGTGCTATCGCCGACTATAAGACGGAAAGCGGCAAAGACTTGTACGTACGCGACCGCACCAACAAGGTTACGGGCTACACGCTGCTCAGCGCGGAAAACGCAGAAAAGTTCAGCCACAAGGCGAAATACACGCACGAACAGGCGATGACTTATACGAAACTTACCGACTTGTACGTAAAGGTCGGGGAAGATTACGTATTGGCGGCAGGCGATGCGGACGTAACCGCGACTGCGCTTTACAAGAGAGTCATTGGCAATTACGTAAAGATTGCGGACGGAGAAGCCGTTAACGATGCAGACAGATACGAACAAAACGCCGACGGCACGTACACGCAGAACGCAAGCGGCACCTTCAAAGCGGTTTACAAATTCGTGGAAGTTGCAAGCGGCAGCGCGTGGTATATCGAAGAATACAATTCGGAAACCTGCAAGTACGAATATAACGTATACGACTCGGCAAAGGAAAGCCACAACGCACCCAAACTTTATCACTACGACGAAACCGAGAAGAAGTACGTCGAAGGCGCAGGCGTAGGCGGCGCGAAGTCGTACGTCAAAGTGCCCGTTTACAGCATTTCGGCGGTCTGGGCTGATCTCAGAAACTACGGTATCGCCGACAAAGTTGCGGGTTACGACGTGGCAAGCAACGCAAAAGTCAATATCACGGGCAAAGCGATGCTCGGTCTTATCGGCGGACTTATGGACAAAGCAGGTCTTGAAGACATTCTCGACGCATTGCTCGTAAGCGTCCATGCAACGAAAGATCCGTTCATCTTCGGCGCGGATATCGGCATCCTTGACGTTTACAACGATCACAAACTTGCGCTCAACGTAGGATTGAACATTTTCGGGTTCGACTTTGAAAAGAGAGAAGGCGCGGGCAACACCGACGGCAGCTATCTTGAATTCCTCGATGCCGAAAACACGATTTCGTTCAGACCCGCAAACGCGGATAATTATCGTCAATTTGCCGACGTCGACCTTAACCGTATTCTCTCCGCATCGGAAATCATGGACGTCCTTGTCGACAGCCTTGACTTCGGTAAGAGCGGAAAGATTTATTTGAACCTGTCGCTTGACGCGGATTCGTTCGCAAAAGACACCGGCGACAACTTCGTCCCGTGGGAAAAATACTTTGCGGCACTTCTCGGACTTAACGAAAACAGCGCAAGGGTATTGTATCAGGTGCTCTTCCCCGAATCCGAACTTGACGGAAAGGGCAATTTCAGCATCGACATCGCGGCGGCAATCGACGTGAAGAAACTGCTTGGCGGGCTTCTCGCAGGAACCGGACTGAACCTTGAAGGCACGGAAATCCGCATTACGATCAATTCCGATACGATGTTGTTCTCGGAAGATTCGCGCAAAGACGGCAGCAAGATCGTCATCACCGCAATCGGTGAGGCGGACGGCATTTTGTCGGTCTTTATCGACAACAGCGGATACCGCGGAAAGGGCAAACACGTCGCAAGACTTGACCTGAACGCAATCCTCGGAACGGCGACGTCCAGCGCGGCATACGCAAGCGCAAACGAGAATACGGGACTTATCCCCGAAAATATCTTCGGCGTTATGAACGCGCTCCTTGGCGAAGTACGTCTGGGCGGTGGCAAGATCTCGATCGTTTTAAGAGAAAACTTCATCGGCGCGCTTCTGAATACTTTGGTCGGCACGGATATTACGGAACAACAATCCCTTGTGAAGGGTGAAATCTATATCGACCTCAGAAACCTGGAAGTCGGCATCGAAATGATTCTCGGCGACGACAACTACGTTTCGGAAGGAGAACGCGACTTCTATATCGGACTCAGAATCGGCGGCATCAACCTGACTGCTCCCGACGGATTCGATATGACCGAATACACCTTCATCAAGAAGGCGGACCGCGCGAACTTCAAGAACATTAAACAACTGAAACTGGATATCAACTTTGAATCGGAATGGTATTACGAAGCAACCAACAAGACGGATGGCTTCGATATCAGTCCTGTCGTCGATATCCTTGAAACCATATTGAAGAAGAAACTCTTCCCCGACAGATTGTTGCAAGTCCTCGTAAAAGACGACAAGATCGACGCCGTTTACGCCACTGCGATAAGCGCGCACATCGACCTTGCGGACTTCAACAATATGAAACTTTCTGTTGAAATTTTCAAGTCGACCAGCGAAGAGCCCGTAAGAGAACTTAAACTCGGCGTGTACATTGACGGACAAAGCGTTTACGTTGATTTGTCGGGTTGGGGACTTCCCAAGATCAAACTTGGCGGTCTGAACCTTGGCAACACCATCAACGACGCATTGTTGCCGCTGCTTGATCAGTACCTTGTCGGCGACGACAACAAACGCGGCGGCGAGACGGCTGCTCTTGCAAGCAGCTACGTCGGAGACTACGACAAGAACCATATCGAGTATTCGGACTTCGTCGAAGCGGCAGACGGCAAATACGTGCTTGTCTATACGGAAAGCAACAGCGGCGGATACGTACTTGTCGACGGCAAATACGTGAAGTACAATGCAAAAGAACATGCAGGCGCAACCCGCTACGCAAGAAGCGTTGAAGAATACGACGCGGCGAACACGGCGCATCAGAACGTAACCCGTTACAACGTGAATAAGGGCGCGTTCAGAACAAGCTGGGGCAAGGTATTGTTCCCCGTTGCGTACGAAGAAGACGAAAACGGCGGATACGTCCTTATCGACGGCAAATACGTGCCGTACAACGCAAGTCCCCACGAAGGACAAAAGCGTTATAAGGAAGTTTCGGGCAACAAACCGTACATCTCGTTGCTTCTTGCAAACAACCGCTTCGGTTTCGGCATCAACGCAGACCTTATCAACAGCCTGCTTGAAACCATTCTGGGCGCGTTGAACCTTGATATTCAACTTCCCGACTTCGGCGACGCTGTCCTGCTGTTCGATTCCAGAAAAGATCTGAACGGCGACGGTTACGCCGACACGCAACTTGACCTTGCGGTGCAAGTCAACGACAACCTCTACTTCGGATTCCGCACGACGAATCTTGAAATCACGGGCAACTCCACCAAAGTAAGCCATGCCGAAACAAGATATGCGGAAGTCGTAACGAGCCACAAAGACGAATTCGTCACCGTATACGACATTGAAAAAGGCGAAATCGGTCTTGAAACGGTTGCGCTTGGCTTCAACGTACAGATCAGACAAAACTGCGTCGACAACGGACAAAGCGACTTCGAGAAATACCTCGGCGTATTGCTTAAATCGCTTTTAGGCATCAACAACTTCAAGTTGAACCTGCCGTCAAGTGGCGAAATCGGTTGCGACATCGACCTGAGAGTTTCCCTGAACCTTGCAAACCTTGTCAAAGCATTGCAGGGCGGCGACGTCGACTGGTGGAGCGATATCGAGTTGTTCCTTGACCTGAAACCCTTGGGCTACGGCTCGTTGCTCACGATGTATAAACAGAAAGGCGACGCGGACGTTTATGCAGACCTTTCGGGCTTGTCCTTGTTCAAGGTCAAGATCATCGGTTTGCAGAGCCTTATCGGCGGACTTGTATCGGCGTCGGCAACCGCTCTTGCAAGCGGCGATAACGAAGTCGCGATTGCATCCGCATCGGGCGACATTGCAAAACTTACCATTATCCCGGGCAAAGTGGGCTTCACTGTCGAAATCGGCTGGGGCTTCATCGAAGGACTTCTGACGAGTCTGCTCGGCGATACGCTGCACGTGGCGGACGGCACAGGCGAACTTACGGGTTACAAGACCATCACCATCGGTGAAGGCGCAACCGCAACGGTCATTCCTTTGCCGAAGATGAACAACGACAGAGCATTGTCGCTTTCCATCAACCATGCGTCTGCAATGTACAACAGATCCTTGGAAATCGACCTTAAACTCGGCTTCAATAAGAACGACGAAAGCGCGGTCAACCTGAAAATCCACAACTTCGTGCTTACAAGCGGACAAGAAAAATCGGCAAGGTACATCAGATTCGGCGCGACGAATGGCAAGATTAACGAAGCCGGCACAGGAAACGGCGTACTTGACGCAATCAACGGCACCAATGCAAATGCGTTTTCCGGACTTGTGTTAAGCGACGCGAAAGGCATCAGCCTTGTGAATATCCTGACTTCGGTGATTAAGGGTATCGACCCCGATATCAGCATCACATGGTATAAGAGCACGAACCATTACTACACCGACAGCAAACGAGAGAGTTACGGCACAACCTGGTCGACAATCGATTTGTCGCGTACGAACAAAGGATCGACGCACGTCGGCGGTAGCGAAAGAACCTATGCAGGTAAGTTCTTTGCATATATCAACAACGATAAGAAACGTGAAATCGGCGCATGGCTGTTCAACAACCAGTTGTACATCGATATCACAAAGACGCTGGATATTAACCTTGGCGGAATTGCCGCATTGAGAAAGATGAAGGTTGCGGACCTTGACATTCTGGGACTCCTTGGCGGGCTCGGCTCCGCATCGGCAACAAACGCAATGGCAAGCGACGACGCAACCACCGAAAAGAGCCTGAAAGATACGGTATCCGGATTTGTCAAAGGCGTCCAGGTCAACTGGTGGAACAACAAGTCGGTCGCAGGAAACCCTGTCGGCGACAAAGCGATCACGACAATCCGCGTTGACCTTAACGGAAAAGGTCTTAACAACATTCTTGCAAAGGTTTACTACCTGCTTTACGGTATGTACAACACGAGCGCTCCCGCTGCGGAATTGTTCAGCGAAGAAGCGTTGTATAAGATGGTTTACACCGAAGGTCAGGACGTAACGCTGAAAGACGGTACGGTTGTGAAGAGCGTAAACGCTCATGAAAGATGTGTGGTCTATCTGCAAACGTTTGCGGCAAATATGATCGGCAGTTCGGTAAACGGAACCCTTGGAAATTGGCTTAAACCCGGCAAATCGTTCGGCGACGTTCTGAGAGAAATCCTTGGCAGATTGCTGCCGCTTCCGAAACTTGATGAAAACGAAGGCGGAAGACCCAGTTACGTCGAAATCGTAATCGACAAGAACCGTCTTGCAAGCGGAAAGGGCGTCCTGAAACAAATCGCACTGATGATTAACAAAGAACGCACCACCAACAATGGTAGCACGATAACTTCTGTTGCCATCAGTAACGACACTGCGGAAATAGTCATCAACCTTGACAGCAACGTGACGTTGCGCTCGGTATCGGCGGTAAGAGATTACAACACCAACAGCACGAGACCCAACGAAGACTCCGGAAAGACCATAAACGTCGCGAACCCGTTCGATCCTGTCGAACTCACGTCGGCGGCATTGAAATCCGCAGGTCTCCTTGACAGAGTCGCGGCAGACTTCTATGGCATTTCGGAATACGATTCGAAATCCGAAAAAGGCGTGAACGACTCTTACGCGGAACTCGGCGGAACGCCCATCGTCTGGGATACGTCGACTGCAAAACTCATTCCGGGCGAAGAAAGCGAAATCTGGGGCTATGCGCTTAACTACAAAGTGCAGAAAGTCAAAGTCAAAGTAAGCAACAGCACGGGCTTCCTGCGTCTGTTCGGTTACTTCAAGGCGGACGGCACGACGTTTGTCGAAACCAACAAGATTACGGTTGATCCGACCAAAGATCCAACAGGTACAGACAATATTTCGGCAGGCTTGCCCAGAATTATCGTAATCATGAGAAGGGACGGCGAATTGCAAGTTCTGTCCAGAGATTACGACAAGGATAAGCCCGGCACCGTCAATATCAACGGCACCGATTACACCGTCGACGGCAAGTTCAACTGGATTGACGAAGACACCGTCGAAGAAGGTGCAACGGTTGAAAAACTGTTCTGGTATCAGGTCGGTTACAGCTCTCGTATCCAGAAGAGCATAAAGGTCAAGTACAACAACGTCGATATCGTTTCGGGAAGCTTGCCGAACGACGACATATTCGGAATTCTGAACGGCGGCACGGCATTTGACTTCACGCCCGAAAACTTCGATATCGTCGGCAACCTCGGACTCCCGTCCATTAAGGCAAGCGAAACGTTCACGAAGAACGGCGACAAGTTCTCATACGTCGGATTTGACGGCAGCACGTACGAGTTCACGCTCGGCAAAGAGCCTACGGACGCAACCGAACTCGAAGAGTGGAAGAAACATACGCTCGGTGGCAACGGAACGTTCACAAGGTCGTTCAACGGCAAAGTGCTCCAAAACGGCACGTACACCTACGTCGCGGCGGAAAGCACGGCGGCAGGCTTGCTTGACAGCCTTGGCGGACTCTTCGGCGGAAGCGGCGCGAATACGGACAACGGCAAGTACGCTCTCACGGTAACCGATACGGGTTACACCGGACTTAAAGAAATCACCGTAAAACTCGGCACGGGTAAGACGACTACCGTCGACGTGATCGAGTGGAACTACGACGACTTCAAGTACGATATGAGAAAACCGCAAAACGGCGCAAGCGGAAGAATCGTTGCGGTCATCAATAAGTACGAAATCAAACGTACGACAGGCTTGGTCGAAAAGACGGAAGTCGTGAACAGTAAACAAAAAATCAGGCTCGACGTCGGTATCACGCAAGAATCGCTCAGCGCGCTTGCGGGCGGCGACCTTAAATTCAACCAGTACGAAGACGCGTTCGTATTAAGCGCGACGGGCGACTACGTCCTCGAAACAAGAGACGCGTTCATCCCGTACGACGAGACTTTGCACAAGGACAAGAAGCAATATGCGCTTGTTGACGGCAAGTACGTCGATGCGTCATTGGCTGCGGCGGACAACACCGCAAGATACGTCGAAGGCAAAGTTACCGGCTACGTTTACGACAAGTACGTGAAAGGCGTCAGCACCGCAGACAACAGGTATGCGATCAATATCTTCGACGCGGAAGAACTTTACGTCAAAGTAAAACATTCAAGAATTACTTCCGAGACGCAACAGTTCCACGTCGGCGACTTCAAGTTCTATACCGACACGTTCGCGGCAACCGACACCGCGCAGACTCCGTTCACGATGTTCGTCGTGCCGGAACTCGGCGTAAAGACGGAACGTAATATCACCGTGAAAGCGTTGTACGACGTAAACGGCGCGTACGAACAAATCTTTGACATCAAAGTCGTCGTAACGCCCAAGGTCGCAACCAAGGTCGTGTTGCTTATCGACAACGACCAAGTGATTGACAGAACATATCTTGAATCGACCGCGGAAGTCACCGTTTACTACAAGGATGGCACCGAAAAACAAGGGCTTGCAAAAGACCTTATCCGTCTGACCGACAGCGAAATCGAGAAGATTAAAAATGCGAAAGATCATCTCGGCATCACTTACGGCACGGCAAGCGTGTTCAAGAAGGGCAGATATGAGCTTATCGCGGCGGGCGAAACGTACGACGGACAAAGATTCAACCTTGTCGACGGCAACTTCGTCGTAGCGACGGACGGCGCGTACAAGTTCGTTGAAGACGAAACATTCGTCCAGAACGGCGTAACGTTCGAAATCAGAGTGTTCAGCAAAAACTGAATAAATCAAAATTAAAATCGGCTCCCGAAAGGGAGCTGATTTTATGCCCGAAACGCTTTAATATTTCTTACGATTATGATAGAATAAGGCTATGAATTTTGAAATCACGGGATTAAACGCGCTTATGCTCGTCGCGCTGTGCCTGCCCGGTTTTTTCCTGACAAAGGCAAACGTGCTGAAAGAAGAACACATTAAAGGTTTTGCGGTGTTCCTTTTGTACGTGTGCAGCCCCGCGCTGTCGATATACAGCTTCCAGCAGGCGGAGTGCAACAGGGAAATCCTGATAAACATCGGCATACTTTTGCTTGTTACGACGTTTATGCAGGTGCTGATAATGGGCATCGGCTTCCTTATCAACATAAAAACTTATAAAATCGACGGGGCGTCGCGGGTGGCGACCGTTGCGGCGGCGTTCGGCAACGTCGGATTTTTCGGCGTTCCCATATTGCAGGCGTTGCTTCCCGACCATCCCGAAGCCATCGTTTACAGCGCGGTTATGAGCGTCATGATGAACCTTATCGGCTGGACTCTCGGTATGTTTATGATGAGCGGCGACAGAAAACACGTTTCCGTCAAAAACTTCCTGATAAATCCGACGACGTTGTGTCTGTTGATTGCGTTGCCGCTGTTTTTCACAAACACGTCGTTCCCGAAGCCCGTCATGAACTTTGTGGAGTTCTTCTCAAAAATGTCCACGCCCACGGCAATGACCGTGCTTGGCATGCGGCTGGCTTTCGTGAAGTTCAGGGATTTAATGGATTACAGACAAGTCGTAGCGATTTTTCTGAAACTTATCGCGTTGCCGCTTATAACGTTCGGGATAATGTACGCGCTGCCTGTCGACGAAACGTTGAAAATCTCAACGTATATTCTGTCGTGCATGCCGCCCGCGGCAATCACCTTAAACTTTGCCGAGCTTTCAAATACGTCCCCGAAAACCGCCGCGAATATCGTCGTTGTCGGGAGTCTGCTTGTTGCGATAACGCTACCGGTATTGTTGCTTATTGCATAGAAAATTATTGAAAAGTCTGAAACGTTGTGATATAATATATTAAAACGAAAATAAGGAGTCTTATTATGGCATTCAATTTTATAAAAAGACAACTCTTGAAGGTTATCGAATGGACAGACGATACTCAAAATACCATTTTGTATCGTTTTGACGTCCCCGACAGATACGCGATTATGCGCGGCTCACAACTGACCGTCAGAGAATCGCAGGTTTGCATCTTCGTCGTGGAAGGCAAAATCGCCGACGTTTTTACGCCCGGCAGATATAAACTCGACACCGAAAACCTGCCCGTTCTTACGGCGTTGTACAGCTGGAAATACGCCTTTGAAACCCCGTATACCGGCGAAGTCTATTTCGTGAATACCAAACAATTCACAAATCAGAAATGGGGCACTTCCAATCCCATTATGATGAGAGATAAGGACTTTGGCGTTATCCGTCTGAGAGGCTACGGCATTTACAGCTATAAGGTCGAGGACGCGGTCAAACTCATGCGCGAACTTTCCGGCACGAACCAACAATTCCTGACCGAAAACATCGCCGACCAATTAAGGAAAATGATTTTGTCGACGGTCACCGACGTCATCGCCGAATCGGGCATTGCCGCGCTGGATCTTGCAACGCAGTACGACGAACTGTCCGGCTCCACGAAAGATAGACTTGCCGACAAATTCACCGAATACGGCTTCAAACTTATTGATTTCTATATCGAAAATCTTTCGCTTCCCGAAGAAGTCGAAAAGACTTTGGATACCCGCACGTCGATGGGCGTTCTGGGCGACAAGATGGGCACGTTCACCCAATATCAGGCGGCGCACGCTATGCGTGAAGCGGCAAACAATCAGGGCGCGGGCGGCTCGCTTGCAGGCGCAGGCATCGGTCTCGGCGCGGGACTTTCGATGGCAGGCGTTTTCAGCGAAGCGTTGAAGGGCGCAAAAGACGCTCCTGCGGAAGCAAAAGCCAACACCGTAAAATGCACCAAATGCGGCGCGGACGTGAAAGCAGGCAGCAAATTCTGCCCCGAATGCGGCAACAAAATGGCGGAAAGCAGATTCTGCCCCGAATGCGGCGCAAAAGTCGGCGCAAACGCAAAATTCTGCCCGGAATGCGGCAAAAAACTTAACTGATTGACACACGATGCAAGGCAAAAAGGCTGACAAAAAAGTTGATTCGACCGACGTCGTAAAGTGCAAAACTTGCGGCGCGGATATGTACTTCGATATCGCGTCGGGCAAACTCAGATGCCCGTACTGCGATAACACCGTAGAGGCGAAAGCCAACGTTTTCGAGAACGAACACAACGTCGACGGCTTTGACGAAAGCAAACTTCGCCACGAAGACGGAGTCATTACTTATCAATGCCCGAACTGCCACGCAAAGTGCGAAATGCACGGCGTTTTCGACACGTCGGCAAAATGTCCGTTCTGCGGCGCGACCAACGTCTTAAAGGTTGACGATATCCCGGGGCTTGCTCCCGACGCGATTCTTCCGTTCAGGATTACGCGCGACGTAGCGTCACAAAACGCACTTAAATGGATAAAAAAGAAACTTTATGCGCCGATTAAGCTGAAAAAGAGTTTTAAGCCCGAAAATCTGAACAGCGTATATTCGCCGACGTTCAGCTTTGACAGCGATACTTTCAGCACTTACAACGGGCGCCTTGGCGAATATTATACCGTGACCGTCGGCAGCGGCAAAGATCGCCGTACCGAAACCCGCACGAGATACTTCACCGTCAGCGGCACGTATTCGCAATTCTTCAACGACATTCTTATCGAGGTCAGCCCGAAACTTTCGCAAAAGGAATTTGAAAAGGTCGGCGGGTTCGATACCGATAACGCGGTCGAGTACACGTCGGAATATATCGCGGGACATTCGTCCGAAAGATACGACACGAGCGTCAACGACGCTTACGGCACGGCAAAAGAAAAAATGAACGCCCGTATCAAAAGCGCGATTTTGTCGCAGTATCATTACGACGTGGTCGATTACCTCCACATCGACACAAGTTTCAACAACAGCACTTTCAAGTATATCCTTGTGCCTTTGTGGTGCAGCGGTTTCAAATACCGCGATAAGATTTACAACTATTTCGTAAACGGAAGGACGGGAAGAGCGGGCGGCAAAACGCCGATTTCCGTCTGGAAGGTTGCGCTCACGGTGGTTATTATCGCCGCCGTCATCGTCGGCGCGTATTTCGGCTTGAAAAGCGCCGGCATAATCTGAAAATTTTTTAACGAGGTGAATATAATGATTATTACTCCCGATACTTTAATTGGCGACATCATCGAAGGCGACGTTAATATCGAAGCCGTTGCAAACGTTCTCACAAGCGTTGGTATGCATTGCCTGGGCTGTGCAATCGCTCACGGCGAAACGGTCGGCGAGGCGGCAGAAGTCCACAACGTCGACGTAAACGAACTCATCGCGCGCCTTAACGAAGCGGCAAAAAAATAATGGCTGAATCAAAAGATATCAAAGACAGGCTGTATGAACTCAGGACGTTTTCCGATATTTCCACGGCGGAAATGGCGGAAAAACTCGGCGTGACCGAAAACGAATATATCGCGTTTGAAAACGGCGAGGACGAAGCGCCGATATGGCTTGTTTACAAATTTGCGTCGATCGTCGATATCGAGCCGTCCTTTATCTTCACGGGAAAACAACCCACGAAAAAGTACGCCGCGGCAGTTTACGAAAATAAGGGCGAACGAGTCGAAAGGTACCCCGGGTATTCTTTCACGTCGCTTGCCGCCGATTTTCAGAACAAGCAGATGAAACCTATGCTTGTCGATATTTCCCCCACAGACAAGCCCGAGCTCGTGTGTCACGCCGGGCAGGAATTCAATTACGTTCTCGAAGGGCTTTTGAGAGTGGTTGTCGGCGAC
>OQVS01000605.1_pt1 | contig 24670 bp, 24 predicted proteins | sample 1691601 | NCBI WGS metagenome assembly OQVS01 (sample SAMN03418268, study PRJEB22391) | human gut metagenome | biome: human-gut; feature: organic feature; material: feces | host: Homo sapiens | place: Tanzania | collected 2013-01
AAGGCAAGCAAAAAGCCTAATCAAGCCCTTATGGGTAGGCGAGTAAAAGCTAAAATCAAGCCTTGCGAACAACGCGGTTATTTCCAAAATGGAAATAACCACCGATAAAGCCTTGTGCGTAGAGTTTTAAGGGCATTTCTTTTTAACAAGCGGCTAAAATGTCCCCTATCTTTGTAATCAAACACGCACAAAATGCCTTTTATAGAGTTTAAAAGCATTTTAAACCCTTGCAAAAAGCAAGAAAAAGCTTTTTTTGTGAGTGTTTGCCCTTGCTAGCTAAAACGCGGCTTTTGCGAACTGTTAGGAAAAACCGAACAATTCAAAAGGCTTGTCATTTAGCCTTTTTAAGCCGCTCTATCTTTTTAAGCAGCACTAAAATCGCCACAAAACTCACAGCATTGCTTAAAAGCAGTATGTTGATGATAAGCCCTTGCATTTTTACCTCCTTTGTGGTATAATCGCAAAAGGACGAAACAAAAGACATTAGAGGGGGTTTGCACCCCCTAGCTCGCTCATTTAAGTGCTTTTATCAGCACCAAAATGGCGGCTATCAAGTTGATGATGGCGCTCATCAAATCTAACACTTCCATTTCGTCCTCCTTTCTCTTTTGATACCATTATTATAGCAAATTTTAGGGGCTTTGTCAAGGATTTTATACATTTTTTTAGCTTTTTTTTGATTAAAATTAACAAAAATAATGTATAATTACCTTAAAATTACAAAAGGGGGACAAAATGGACATACAAGACTTTGAAAGCACGCTCAAAAGGCTTGATTTAAGTAAGGCAGACTTTGCGAAAATGGTGGGGGCTGTGTATAATGGCGTGATAAACTGGAATGTGCGAGGACAAACGCCAAAGTGGGTTCAATCGTGGCTTGAAAACTACGAAAAAGCGCGTAAATTTGACAAAATAAAAGAGTTATTAAAGAGCGTTTAAAGGCACTTTAAAAGGGTTTCAAGCTCATTTTTTAGCTCGCTTTTTTGCTGGGCGTTTAACTCGCCTTTGTTAGTGGCGGTGTTTTGGTAGATTTTGCTTAAAATCCTTTCCCCATCTTTCCCGCAAAACACAAACGCAGCGGCTTTAAGTGCTTGCATTTGGCGTTTTTTAGGCATTTGTAGCTTTTTCATTTTTTGCCCCTTTTTCCATAAAACTCACCTTTAAGCCCGTTTTTCACATACCATTTGCCCGTGCGATAAATGGGCATCGTAGCCTCATCAAGCACGACAATCTGTATGCGCGTTTTTGCGAGCTTATCAGCAGCCTTTACCGCCTCATCAAGCGTGTCAAATTCAAAGCGGCGCAAGCAGCCTTTGTAGTTTTTATCGCGCCCAAAAGTATTAAAATGATACTTCATTCTTTGTCCTTTTTTGCTGAAATTTTATTAAATTTTTGCAAAACTTCCCACAAAGCCCGCACATTTTGCCACAAAGAATTTGTTTAGGCACAATGTGCGCCACGCTTTATGCGCCGCGTTTTTACGCTCGCTAAATTCTTGCCGCCACAGCTTGCAAATTTAGCTCTTGGTTTTCTTGGCTCACTCTCAAACTTTGTTTGAGCGTGCTTAAAATCGACACTAAGAGCTTTTCACTCGTGTCGGCGTTATCTGTGCTGATTTCATCAAGCTTTCGTGCCTTGTTTAAAAAGGGGTCGATTAAATTTAGCTTTGTTTTGGTTTCGTCCTTTAAAGCCTCTTCATACTTTTTAGTCGCCTCGCTGGCACTCATCAAATACTCGCCAAGCAAATTGATGCGCTCTATGGTTTGCGGGTCAAAGCTCGTTTTCAACGCCTCTTCTCTAAACGCCATAAAATTATCAATCGTTACATTTTCAGCACCCAGCGTTTCAAGTATTCTATCGACTTGCTTTTTGGCTAAATCCGCGTTAAATTTAGCCGCCTCAACGCTTTTTCCCTCAAACTCCAACTTCCACGCCTCAAAGCTGTTGCCACTATCGACATATTTTTGCAAAGATTCGCTTAAAGCCTCGCTTACTTCTTTATTGACACTTCGCGCATAAGAAACCCAAGCATTATAAACCGCACTCAAATCGGGGTTTTCTACCACGCGCACTTCATAAATATAAGATTGTGTTTAAAAATGTCGTAAAACCCCCTTTCTATCGCTATCCCCGTTTATGATGAAGTCTTTGCAAGTGCTGGGGTTGGGCGTTTGAACGATGAGTGCATAAGCTTTTATCTACACTTTGAAAAAGCCTTTTTAAAGAGCTATTTTAAGCTCACAAACACCGAGCATTTAGCACTTTTGCGCCTTGAAGGCGACTCGATGATGCCAACCCTGCCCCCAAATGCTAGGCTTTTGGTGCAAGCAAGCACGCAGTTTAAAGAGGGGCAAATCGTGCTGTGTAGGCTTGATGATGAGCTTTTTGTCAAACGCTTGCAAAAGCAACCCGAACTCAAACTTTTAAGCGACAACAAAGCCTACGAGCCTATCGCACTTTCGCACAAGGACTATGAACTTTTAAGCGTAGTAGTGGGCTTTATAAAGGCTTTAAACTGATTTAAACGCTATTTAAACACCTTTAAAGGCGCGTGTAAATTCTTTTAAACGCACCCTTTTTCACGCCGCCTTGCACCCGCACGCGTGAATTTCGCTACACCGCGCACCAGCCTTAAAAGCCCACTACAACGCAAGATAAGCCAAAAGCATTTGACACTTTTTAACACTTTTGTCAAAACAATGTCAAAGAAAATGTCAAAATGTGTAAAATAAATCTTTTGAATTTGTCAAAATTTTTCGCTCACTTTGATTTTTGATAAAAATTTATAGTTTTGTTTGCAGTGATGATTTGATACATTTGCTCAAAAATCAACGATTTTTTTAGTGATGATTTTAACCAAAAGTTTGTTGAACGAAGCGTTGTTTGGATTTGGCACAAAATTCGATTAAATTTTTTGCCTAAAATCTGCTTTACACAGCAAACAAAATTCAAGCAAAGAGTTAGCTTACAAGGCTAGTTTAGCCAAACACCCTTTCGCCTTTGATAAAGTGCGCTTTTACCTCTCCTAAAAGCTCATCTTTTGCGTAAAGGCTGTTTTGTGGGGCTTTGTTTTTAGCGTTTTCATCAAAGAGTATGAAATTTGCTTCCTTGCCAACTTGTATTTTGCCCGAATTTAGCCCCAAAAACGCCGCTTGATGAGAGCTTGTAAATTCGCAAAGCTCTTCCCACGAAAAAACGCCCTTTTTCACCAAAAATGAGTAGCAAAGGCTGATATACTCGCAAATAGAATGCACTCCAAAGCTCGCTTCATCAAAACTTATGTCTTTGTGGGTGATGGATTTTGGGCTATGCAGTGAGCTTAAAAACTTGATTTTGCCAGCTTTTAAGGCTTTTTGCAAAGCCAAAGCGTCAGTTTTAGAGCGAAGTGGCGGCATTAGCTTTGCAAAGGTGTTGAATTCACGGCATTCCTCATCGCTTTTTAGCAGGTGATGAATGCTCGTTTGGATTAAATCCGTCTCATCAAGTAAATTGAGCGACTTATCAAGGCTCAGGCACTCATAAAGCACGCGCACGCCGTAAAATTCAGCGATTTGCTTGATTTTAGCCACTTCGCTGAATTCACTCACCGCGCTAATGCCGATAAGTCCTAGCTCAAAGCTAGTTTGGCTGTCGTTCATCACGCCGTTATCATCAAAGCCAGCCTCAAAGCAACGCACGAAAATCGTTTTGTCCTTCATCAGCGCATACTGCATACTTTGGCGCAAAATGCTCGCCCTGTGTGAGCTTTCGCACTCTAAGGCAAAAGCGCCCTTGTTGATGAGCGTGGAGAGATTTTTAAGTTTGCCCGTGCTATCGCACACGCGCACATTTGCGAAAACTTTGAGCTTCAAGCCCTTTAAATGCTCCAAAAAAAGAGCAAAACTTTCCTCATCAAAGTCCGTGCTGTCTTTAAGCACCACAGCGCAAACCCCGCTTTTTAGGCACTCTTCTTCTAAAAGCCTTAAATTTTCTACGCTAAAATGCTCGTTTTTAAGGCTCACATTTAAGTCGATAAAAGATGGCAAAAGCGTCAAATTTTTTGCGTCAAAGACTTCATCTTTGTCCCCACTTTTTGGCGTTAAATTTGCCCCTATCTCGGCGATTAAGCCCTTTTCTACTCGCACATCAGTAGGTTTGTTTCCGTAAATTTTAGCGTTTTTGATGAGCATTTTCTTTCCTTTTTTTTGGATTATATCATAAAAGATTTTAAATTTCACAAGGATTTATAAAATTTATCCTTAAAAAATGAGTAAAAATTTAACTTTGATTTTACAATCTCCAAATTTACACACCCAAAGAAAATTTTATAAATTTTTTCAAATTTTAAGCATAAAAGCAAAAAATAAAAGTTAAAATGAAAAGTGCAAAACAATTCAAACTCTAAGGAGACACTATGAACTACACCCAAGTTTTCGACCCGCTTGGCAATATCTGGCTGAGCGCGCTTGTGGCTTTTTTGCCGATTGCGTGCTTTTTGCTTTGCTTGCTTGTCTTTAAGATGAGAGGCTATGTGGCGGGCTTTATCACCGTGATTGTGGCGACACTTGTGGCACTTTTTGCCTACGATATGCCATTTTCACTTATAGGAGCGAGCTTTATCCACGGCTTCGCGCAAGGTATGTGGCCTATCGCGTGGATTATCATCGCGGCGATTTTCTTGTATAAACTCTCTGTGAAATCAGGCAGTTTTGAGATTATCAAAGAAAGCGTTATGAGTATCACGCCAGACCATAGGATTCAAGTCATCTTAATCGGCTTTTGCTTTGGCTCGTTTTTAGAAGGGGCTATCGGCTTTGGCGGACCTGTGGCGATAACAGCGGCGTTGCTTATGGGATTAGGGCTTAAACCACTCTATGCAGCGGGACTTTGTCTCATCGCAAATACCGCGCCTGTGGCTTTTGGAGCGGTTGGAATTCCTATCATCGCTATGTCAAACCTTGTGGGCGTTGAGCAGTATCAAGTTTCTGCTATGGTAGGGCGAATGCTCGTGCCTTTGAGCCTAACCGTGCCTTTTTTCATCGTCTTTTTGATGGACGGCGTTAAGGGCGTGAAAGAGACTTTTCCAGCGATTTTAGTAGCAGCTGTGAGCTTTACAGGCACTCAGTTTTTAAGCTCAAATTTTCTTGGCGCAGAGCTTCCTGACATCGCATCAGCGGTTGTTTCGCTTGCTTGCACCACAATCTTTTTGAAATTTTGGAAGGTTAAAAATGTATTTCGCCTTGATGATGTCAAAGACTTTACAAACCACTCCAAACTCTCGCTTGGCGTGGTGTTTAAAGCGTGGTTGCCTTTTATTTTGTTGATTGCTTGTATTGTCGTTTGGACGCAAGACTGGTTTAAGGCATTCTTTAAAAAAGGTTCTGTGTTTGACTACACGCAAGTAACAATGGTGTTTAAAAATATGGAATCAGCTATCCAAAACGCCGCTGGCAACGCTGTCAATTTGGACTTGGCTTTCAATCTCATCGCCTTGCAAGGCGGAACGGCGATTTTGCTAGCAGCTGTGCTTACTATACTTTTCTTACGCATTAAATTAAATGTCGTAGAAGAAGCACTTGGCGACACGCTTAAAGAAATGGCTATACCTTGTATCACTATCGGCTTGGTTGTGGCTTTTGCCTTTATCTCACGCAACAGCGGAATGAGCGAAACGCTAGGACGCGCATTTGCAGAGTCTGGCAATGCCTTTGCCTTTTTCAGCCCCATTGTCGGCTGGCTTGGCGTTTTCATCACAGGAAGCGACACTAGCTCAAACCTACTCTTTGGCACACTCCAACAAGTAAGCGCGCAACAACTTGGCATTAAAGAAGCGTTGTTTTTAGCGGCAAACTCCGTAGGTGGCGTTGTCGGTAAGATGATAAGCCCGCAAAGTATCGCCATAGCGTGCGCTGCGGTGGGCTTGGTAGGACGAGAAAGCGAGCTGTTTAGATTTACGCTCAAATACTCCATAGGCTTTATTTTGATTATAGGCGTTTGGACGGCGATAATAGCACTTTTCTTAAACGGCATAATCCCCGACATAGTGCCTTTGGCGAAATGATTTTGCCCCAAATTTTTCGGGGTTTTGAGGTGAATTCACGGTGAGAGCGTGAAATTTATTATGGATTGCCACGAATTTGCTTATGGCAAATTCTCGCAATGACGAAATGTTTTTTTAACGAAAGAGAACAAAGGCGCAGAATTTGAGATGAAGTTCGTGGGTTGCGTAGAAAAAAGCGAAATGAGCGCACTTGTGCGTGCGTGATTTGAGCTTTTTTCAAGCTCCCGCGAAATTCGCTCAAAGACAAGCCGCCAAAAAGGAGAAAAAATGCAAAAAATTGTCTATTTTTACGCTACCTGTTTAGGCTCTGCTGCTATGCAAGAAATGGCGCTAAATGGTATAAAACTCTTGCGTAAAGAGGGCGTTGAGGTGATTTTCAAAAAAAATCAAACCTGTTGCGGACAGCCGTCTTTTAACACGGGCTATTTCAACGAAAGCAAGGCTGTGGCTTTGTATAATGCCGAGCTTTTTGATGAGAATTATCCTATCATCGTGCCTAGCGGCTCGTGCGCGGGTATGATGAGCCACGATTATTTGGGGCTTTTTAAGGATGATAAAAACTACGAAAAAGTGGCAAAATTCAGCTCACGCGTCATAGAGCTTTCACAATACCTTGACAAAGTGCTTAATGTCAGCTACGAGGACAAGGGCGAGCCTGTCAAGGTTACTTGGCACAGCAACTGCCACGCTTTAAGAGTGCAAAAAAGCGTTGCGGCGAGCAAAAATTTACTCAAAAGGCTCAAAAATGTCGAGCTAGTAGAGCTTACGCACGAAGAAGAGTGCTGCGGCTTTGGCGGGACCTTTTCGGTAAAAGAGCCTGAAATTTCAAACGCTATGGCTGTGGAAAAGGTAAAAGATATACAAAATAGCGGAGTAAAATATGTCATCAGTGGCGATGGCGGCTGTTTGCTTAACATAAACGGCACTATGAGTAGAATGGGGCTTGATATAAAGGGCATTCACTTATATGACTTTTTAATCAAACGCCTAGAAGGAGCGAGCTTATGAGTAACACACACAAAATGCCGCACGAAAAAATCGTGCATCAAAAACTCAATGACGAGCAATTACGCCAGAATTTAACAAACGCGATGCACACCTTGCAAAAAAATCGCTTGAAAGTTATCGAGGATAAATTCAACGATTGGCAAGGCTTGCGCGACAAGGCAAAGCAAGCTAAAAACAACGCTTTGATGAGCCTTGATGAGCGTTTGTTGGAGTTTGAAAAAAACGCTACTAAAAACGGAATGCAGGTGCATTGGGCTGATAGCGACACCGATGCTTGCGAGATTATCTACCAGCTAATGCTTGAAAAAAATATCAGCAAGATACTCAAAGGCAAATCAATGGCTAGCGAGGAAGTGGGGCTTAATCACTACCTAGAAAGCAAGGGTTTGCAAGCCATTGAAACGGATTTAGGCGAGCTTATCATACAGCTTAACCACGAAGCGCCCGTGCATATAGTCGTGCCTGCTATCCACAAAAACCGCTATGAAATCGGCGAAATTTTCAAAGACAAATTAGACGCGCCCCTTGAAAGCGAGCCTGAAAAGCTCAACGCCATAGCAAGAGTGCATTTGCGAAATCAATTTGAAGGCTTGCAAATGGGTTTAAGCGGCGTGAATTTCGCCCTTTCAAAAGAAGGGGCGATTTGGCTTATCGAAAATGAGGGCAACGGCAGAATGTGCACCACAGCCCCAGACATACACATAGCCATTTGCGGCGTGGAAAAGGTGCTTGAAAGTTTCGAGGACGCGGCGACTATGGTGTGCTTGCTAACGCCAAGTGCCACAGGGCAGTTTATCCCAACCTACAACAATATCATCACAGGACCGCGCAAGGACGAGCTTGATGGACCAAAAGAAGTGCATATCGTGCTTTTAAATCATCACAGAAGCGATATGTTGCAAAGCGCAAACTACTACGAAGCCTTGCGTTGCATAAGGTGCGGGGCGTGTATGAATTTTTGCCCTGTGTATGACAAAATCGGCGGACACGCCTACCAGACGATATACCCAGGTCCCATCGGCGAAGTGGTAAGCCCAAATCTCTTTGGCATAGATGAAACCAGCGACATTTTGAGCTTTTGCTCGCTTTGCGGGCGTTGCAGTGAGGTGTGTCCTGTGGAAATCCCGCTAGCTGATTTAATCCGCATTTTAAGAAGCAACAAAATCGGACAAGGCAAGGATTTGCCGCTTGGCAAAAACAAGGTGCAGCACAGCTTTGCCGAAAGCTTTATCTTTAAACGCTTTGAGCATATAGCGACAAGTGGAAGCTTGTGGCGGTTTGCGCTTTCAAAGGCGCATTATTTTAACGGCATTTTGCACGGCATTCAGGGCGCTTTGCCTGTGGTGAAAAAATGGAGTGCTTATAAGGATTTGCCGCAAATCAAGCACAATCTTTACGATGAAGTGCAAAAAATTCAAGGGGTGCGCTATGAGTGAAAACAGAGTTGAAATTTCAAAGCGAAGCAAAGAGGCGATTTTAGCGGGGCTTAAAAAGGGTTACAAGGACGCTGAATTCAAACGAGTGCCAAGTGCTGACCCAGCGGTGCATATAAAAAGTAGTGGCGAAATGCTGAGTGAAATGAAGCAAAAAATGACGGACAACAAATTCATCGTTGAGGAAAGCGACAAGGCGCATTTGGAGGCTAAAATCAACGAGATTGTGGCAGGCTATGGCTATGAAAAGCTGATTTATCCGTCAAATTTAGGGCTTGATTTAAGCAAAATCAACGCCAGCGAAAAAATTTGCTTTGACAAAGAAGTCGAAAGTTTGCGAAAAGAAGTCTTTCACAGCGAATTTTCTATCATCAACGCAAGTTGCGGCGTAAGCTCGCACGGCGTGGTGTGCGTCATCAGCAGCAAAGAACAGCCTAGAATGCTATCCCTTGCGCCCACGCTTTGTATCATTTTGCTGAAAAAAGAGCAAATCGTGCGCAGTATGAGCGAAGCCTTTGCGCTTGTGAAAAAAGAGTGCGACAAGGCTAAATCAAGCGATACTAATGCGTTAAATTCTAACAAAACTTTGCCAAACAACATTTTGTTTATCGCAGGACCATCGCGCACAGCCGACATAGAGCTTATCACCGTTTTTGGGGTGCACGGCTCGCAAAAAGTGCATTTGGTGCTGTATTAGTTTCGCAAGGAATTTAAGGGCTTTTATCCGTATGCCGTTGGTAGCGGATAAAGCCCTTAAAGCTTGCATTTGCTTAAATTTACCTTACAAGCTCGTTTTCTTGCAAGGGCAAAAGTAAATCGCCTTGTTTGGCAGGGGTGCTGCTTGCGTGTTTATGTCATACAAAGCGTTGATAAAAGGCTTTTGCAAGCACTCTTTTTGGCTGGCAAATTTAAAGATTTTTCCATCTTTTATCATCAAAATTTTATCAGCGATGAAGCATTGTTCTGGAAAATGCGAGCTTAAAATGATGGTTTTGTCCTTAAAACTAGCGATGAGTTCGAGCAGTTTAAAGCTGTATGAAATGTCAAGCGCGCTTACAGGCTCATCTAAAATGATGATTTCGTTGTCGCTAATGAGTGCGCGGGCGATGAGTCCTAGCTGTTTTTCGCCGCCTGAAAGCGAGTAGAAAAAGCGGTTTGCTAAATGCGCTATGTCAAAGCTCTCTAAAATAGCCCTTGCTTCATCTTTTTGCGCCTTTGAGTAGCTAAAAAGGCTTGATTTGGCGAATTTTCCCATTAAAACCACTTCAAGCAAGGTGAAAGGAAAGATTATGTGGCTATTTTGTGGCACATAGCTCATCATTTGAGCGCGTTTTTTCTCACAAAGTGTTGAATTTTCAACGCCCTTTACCTTGCAAGAGCCAGCATAGTCTAAATTTCCTAGTATAGTCCGCAAGAGCGTGCTTTTACCTGAGCCGTTTTTCCCTAAAAGGCAAAGAATTTGATTTTTGTCAAGGCTAAAATTGATATTGTTTAGCAAAATTTTGCCATTTACGCAAACGGTTAATTTTTTTAACTCAATCATACTTTTTCCTTGACACAAGCAGCACCACAGAAAAGATGATGACACCAAACACACTTGTGATAATGCCTATGGGGATTTCGCTCATCGCGGCGTTTCGCGCTATGGTGTCGCAAAAGAGCAAAAAAAGCCCACCAAGCAAAACAGAGCCTACAAGCATAAAGCGATGATTTGCTCCGAGCAAAAAGCGCGAGATATGCGGCATCACAAGCCCTATCCAGCCTATCATTCCAGCTAATGCCACGCTTGAACTTGCCAGCAAGGTAGCAAAGATAATGAAAAGAATTCGCATTTTTTTCACACTTATGCCAAGCGATTTTGCGCTTTCTTCGTCTAAATTTAAAATGTCAATTTGCCTTGAAAGCAGCACCGAAAGCACAAAAATCGCCACAAAAACCACAGCCACAAAGAGCAAAGGCAGTTTTTGTATGTAAGCAAGCGAACCCATAAGCCAAAAAACAATGTTTGGCAGGGTGTTGTAAGGGTCGGCAAGGATTTTAAGCGCGCTCACACCAGCACTGAAAAAGGACGAGCAGATGATACCGCCTAAAATCAGCATTAAAATCGTTTTGTTTTTATCAAAAGCAAAGGACAAAAAGAGCGCAAAGCCCATAGCCACAAGCCCAAAGATAAAGCAAAAAAGCTCAATGCCAAGTAAATTAAAGCCAAGCACCATAGCCAAAACCGCGCCAAAACTCGCCCCGCTTAACACGCCCAAAATGCCCGGACTCACCAAAGGATTACCGATAACCCCTTGATACAGCGCACCGCTAAGGCTTAATGCTCCGCCGATGATGAGCGCGGCGATGATTCGTGGGATTCTCGTGTGATGAAGCACGAAACTTTCATTAGAATTATCAGGCGAAAAAAGCAGCTCAAAGCCCTTTGCCACAGAGAATTTAACAGCACCAAGGTGCATAGCCACAAGGCAAAGAGCGAGCAAAAACAAGGCGGTAAAAACTAAAAAATAAATTTTATGCGCATTGCTTTTTATCATCTTTTTGCCTTGTTTTGCGAGAAATTTTTTAAATTTAAAAAGGCGTAAATTTTTACAAAAATGCTTGAATTTTTAAATAAATTTTGTAAATTTTTACCGCATTTTCGCATTTTAAGCGTGGTGTTTAAAGAGCTTTTAAGGTTTAGCGCAAATTTAACAGCATTTAAATTTATCGCTTTGATAAAATGTGAATTTTCGCGCAAAATTTGCATTATTTGCCCTCTAATCTTTCATAATCCTCATCGCTAATGGGGCGCAAAAATTCAGCGAAAAACTCTTTTGCCAGAGCTTTGACTTCGCTTTGGCTTAAAAGCTCGGGGTGTAGCTTTGAAAACGCCCAAGGATAGCCTACAATCCGCATAACCGTTGGCGGACGGGTGAGCCAGTTGCTTGGGCTACTTGGCGCGTAGTAAATCTTTTTATCTTTTATGGCTTGAACCCTTTGCCATTGCTCATTTGGCGCGCTTGTTAGCTCTTTGTAAAGCGCGATTTCACGCACAAAAATCGCCTCAGGGTTTAGCGCGATGATTTGCTCGTAATTTAAGGGCAAAATGTTTTTGGAAGTGGTGATTTGCTCGCATTTTACGACATTTTCCGCACCGATAAGCGTGGCTAAATCGTCCGTCTCATCAGCCTTTACGCACTCACTTTGCAAGCCATCAATGCCCAAAGCAAAGTAAATTTTAGGCTTTTTTTGCACCTTTTTGCGTAACTCAGCTAAAAGGCTTTGCGTTTTGTGATGAAAGCGCAAAAGCCTGTCCGCTCGCTCTTTGACGCCTAAATTTTCCCCATAAAGCCTAATGTTGTTTTCAAGCAAAGCAAAGTCAAAATCCGCGCCCAAAACCTTGATACCAACCCTTTCATAAGGCTCGCTCAAAGCCTTATCCACAGGCTTGTCAAAGATGATAATATCTGGCTTTAAAGCCACGATAGCCTCGTAATTTATCCTATCGCGCACGCCAAGCACGGGCAAATTCGCTACATTTTCGGGCAAAAACTCTATGTCCTCAGGGTAAGGCTTGTAGTTAAGCCCTATCATACCTTGCGGATACAAAATTTCAAGCAGTGCTGTAAGTGGCGGCACGGTGGCAAAGACTTTTATGATGGGCTTTTGCGCTGAATTTTGGCTTGAATTTAACTCTAAATTTGGCATTTCTTGCGAATTTGTGCTTGAATTTACATTTGAATTCGTGTTTGAATTTGAATTTGAATTCGTGTTTGAATTTGAATTTATGCTTGAATTTTCGTTGCACTCGGCGTTTTGAGCCGATTTATCCACACCACAATCAACCGAATTTAACCTCATCTCATTTTGCTTTAAATTTAAACTTGCGCTTGAATTTATTTCATTTTTTTCAGCCTTTTGGCTCTCACAAGCACTAAAATTCAGCAAAATCGCAAAAGCAAAGATACAAAGAAAGACAAAAAGAAAGGATTTTTTCATCGTTTTTCCTTAAAAGCTAAATTTATTTAAAAACAGCATAATTATAACAAAACTTGTCAAATTTTGCATAAAATTCACTAAATTTTTTAGGATTTTTGCCTTGCGTAGTATTTTATAACGCAAATTTGTGCCATCAAACAAAGAAATAAGCGCATTTTGCCCTTGCAAGCAAAAAGCATAAGCAAATTTTTGCAAAATTTGCTCGCAATGACGAGAAACCTTTATCATTTTGAGCCTTTGTAAAAAGGCGAAAAATCCATATTGTCATATTGAGCGTTAGCGAAATATCCAAAGAATTTAAGATACACTTTGAATTTATGGATACTTCGCTACGCTCAGTATGACAAACAAAGGGCGGAACCGCCCTTTATTTAGTCGCTATTGTTTAAGTTGCAACAAGGTGTTTAGCATCGTGTCGCTTGTGGTGATGGTTTTGGAGTTGGCTTGGTAGCCCCTTTGTATCACTATTAGGTTGGTTAGAGATAGCGACAAGTCAGCATTTGACAGCTCCAAAGCCCCAGATTTAAACGCCCCGCGCCCGCCGACATTTGGCGCACCTATGGTGAGCGTGCCTGAGTTGTTGCTTACCGCCCAAAGGTTGTTGCCCATATCTTGCAAGCCCGCTTCATTGACGACATTTCCCATAGCGATTTTACCCATCGGCATCGTAATGCCGTTTGTGAAAGTGCCTACGATAACGCCGTTTTGGTCTATGCTCATATTTTGCATACCTTGTTTGAGCACTCCCGGTGCGTAGCCGTCTGTTTGCTGCTGTGATAATGCAGAAGTTTGCTCATTACTCACTAGCCCATTAAAGCCCGCACTCGCGCCTAAATTCAACTCCACGCGTTGGTTAGGCGCTGAGCCGTTGTTGCCGCTAAATGTGAATTCAGTCGGTTCAAAGCTCGTTAGGCTGCCGTCATTACCAAAGCGCACTGAGCCTACTATTATGTTGTTTCTTGCTAATCCTACTGCATTGAAAGTTGCAGGTTCATCAAGGCGCAAAATCATCTGCCACAAATTTCCCCCATCTACGGTTGTCTCGTGTTTAGTCCATTCTACATTTAAAAGGTGCAAAGTGCCAAGTGAGTCATACATTTCAAGGCTAGTGCTAAATGAGCTTAACACCATACTTACGGATTGTTTGGTTTCATTTCCAGCATCTAAAACACCTTGCATACTCTTAAAGAGATTAGCTAATGCGTCATTTGTGCTAATTTGTCTTTGCTCGTTTTTATAAGCCGTAGCTTGAAAAGTCATATTCTCTGCACTTGAAGTGGTGTCTTGTGCTATTGTTACGCCAGCAGCAGGAACAGTAATGCTTCCATAAGTTCCGTTACCGACTAAGTTAAATGCCGTTTGATTGAGTGTGGCTGTGCCTGCTGGATTAGAAAAGACATATCGCCCTGTGGAATTGACTTCTAATTTTACATTAAGATTGATATTGCTATTATCGGCATTAGCATTAGCACCGCCTTGTGCCCACTGGACAGTTCCTGCTGCGCTATTACCCAAAGAGTTGTAATCCACTCCATACCTAGCATCTCTTTGCATAAGCTCTCTTAAATCTTCTGTGGAGTGAAAAACTCTTGCATTGCGATTATTTAAATCGCCTATTAAGGCTGCGGCGTAGCGGCGGCTCGCTGCATTAGCCGTAGTTTGGTCTGCTCCTTGTAAGTGAGCAGCATCAAATGGGGGAGTTCCGCTCACTGGGTCGTGCATAGCAGGTATATCCACCGCTGAGTGGCTATACTCATAGCGATGGGCAGTGATGACGCTTTCGCTGTTTTGGTTATTATTAGGAAACCAATTAGAATTATTTTGCGTAGCTGCTGTGATAGTATATGTCCTAGTGCCATTTTGGACTGCCGTTATATTCGCTAACTCACCCGCTTGATTTCCTTGATTAACCGTAAGAGAGATATTTTTCATATTGTCTTCTGTGCCGTTTGCATTACGGTTAGTAAAAATAAGGCTTCTTTTATCAGTGCTTACGCTTACTTCAACCCCAGTTTGAGAACTGTAACTTTGAATAAGCTGTGCAGCAGTGTCTATGCCCCTAATGGCATTACTAGTGATATTTACTCCATTAAGTGTAATGTTAAGATTGATGGAGTTATCTTCACTTCCCCAATAAATACGGTCGTTTTGAGCTTGTTGGTCATTTGGGTCAAATAATTGATTTCCCGCTAATGCAGTAGAATGTGCTGTGGTGAATTTCGCATCAGTGTAAGAAAACCAAAAGCTTTGTCCGTTGCGTAAATTTAGCCCTTCATAAGTAGAGCCGTTAAACACAGAAGCAAAATCCACAGCCTTTTCTGTAACATCAACGGCATTGTTGCTTTTGGTGTAAAACTGATTTGCCTTAGTGCCGTTTTCGTCATTGTCAGCTCCCGTTACTGTGCGGCGTCCGTGTGCGGAGTCAAGCGAGTAGATATAGCGGCTAGTCTCTTGGGTGATTTTGCGTCCGCTGTTAAGCTGGGCGTTGAGAAAGATAGACGAACTAGGATTAGCGGGCAAATTCATCGCTGGGTCCCAAGAAAGGTTGCCCGGGCTTAAAGCCGTGTCTATACGCCCTGTAACAGGGTCTCGCACCCAACCTTGCACGATGTAGCCGTTGGAATTTACGAAGTTGCCCGCTGCGTCTTGGTTGAAAGCGCCGTCTCTGGTGAGATAGCGGGTCTTGCCTCCGTCATTACTGACAAGGAAAAAGCCGTTGCCCTCGATAGCGACATCGTAGTTGCTATCAGTGCCGCTAATGCTGCCTTGTGAGTGTATGCGCTGTGTGGCTGCTGCCATAACGCCTAGCCCTACTTGCTTGGCGTTTTTGCCGCCTGTGGTGTCTGTGGGCTGCGTGGCGATAGCCATAGTCTGCGCGAACATAGTGGAGTAATTGACACGGGAGTATTTGAAACCGTAGGTATTGACATTAGCAATGTTGTTGCCCTCCACATCCATACCGACTTGATGAACGCGAAGCCCTGAGACTCCGCTCCAAAGAGAACGCATCATAGTTTATCCTTTTTTTGTGTGTAAATTTCGTTTTTTGCTCGTTTGGTTTGACTTTTTTTGGGGCTTTGCTTTTTTTGCTTTTGGCGTTGCCTTGTGCGCTCGGCTTTTATGGCTCGGCTTTTAAAAAGGCGGTGCGCCGTGAGCCTTGTCATTCTGAGCCGTAGGCGAAGAATCCATTTGCGTGGATTTTTCGCTGCGCTCAAAATGACAAAATCCTGCCGTTTCGCCGTCATTAAAAGCCGATGAAACCAGCGTTGCAGCCATCTCAAAGCTCTGCTTTGCGGTAAGCCCAACCTACGCTTTTGTGAAACAAAAGCGCCTAAATTTCAAGGCTTGCGCCTTGAAATTTCAAACGGGCGGCTTAAACTCGCCACAAAAACAAAGCGTAAAACGCTCACGGCAACCTTGCGCTTGCCTTTTGCTCGGCTCGCTCTGTCGCAAGCCCCTTGTCAAATCTCGTAACTGATGATTTGTAAGCAAATGCCGTTCCAAAAATTCAGCTTTGGCGAAAAATTTGCGAAAATTAAGGCTGAATTTGCAAGATTTTGAGCGAATTTTGGGTGAAAATATGGCGTGAAAATGGGCTTTTGAAGTGCTGAAAAATGGTTATTTGCGATGAGTTAGGGCGTGCGAAAATTTGGGGCTTGAAAAAAGGGACACAAAAATTTTCAAAGGGCTATTTTTCAAGGGAGTGAAATTTTGCGACTTGGCAAAATAGGACTTGGGAAATTTTGCGCCTTATATATGGATAGCGAAATTTTTAAAGAGCGATTTGAGCGGTGTTTGAACTGAATTTGGGGGATTTTGGCTTTACAAAACACGGAGAACGGACTACTGAATGCAGAATTTGGGGGATTTTTAATGCGCGCGGGTTTTTGCTCGTTGCACTCACTTTAAATTTAAGGCTTTTTTATGGCTCACTACACCCATTTTGTGCGTGGCTCGGCTTTTTGTGTGTGGAGTTGGCTTTTTGCGGGACGGCTTTTGTGAGGCTGACGGCTCGACTTTGACTCGTTGCTTTAAAGCGACACGCTGAATTTTGAGATTTTGAGAATTTTTGGAATTTGTGATGAATTTTAAGGAATTTTAGCAGTGCATAGCTTTTTTGTGTTTTTTGTATTTTGGTTTGTGGTGTGGTTTTTTTGGGTTTTCGCTCACTTTTTAAGCCTTTGGCGTGTCGCCTTTTCTTTAATATAATGAAAAGGCGGCGGCTCGGCTTTTGCCCTACCCTGTCATACTGAAAATTCAAAGTGTAGATATTTCGCTAACGCTCAATATGACAATGTAGATTTTTCGCTTTCTAACGAAAGCCCAAAATGACAAGGGTGTGCCGTCATTGCGAGCGTAGCAAGTCAAAAAACGCTAAATTTCAAAGCCCTTTGATGAAATTTGCAAATTTTTCAAAAATTTTTCTTAAAATTTGGTAAAAATTCAGCTTAAAAAGGCTATAATCTACAAATCAATTGTAGAATTTAAATTTTTTGCCCTTTGTGAGAAAAAATTTAACAAATTTTTAAAATGTGATGAAAATTTGTAAATTCAAAAAAAGGACAAATCTTTGAGAGCAAATTTCGTAGCTTTTGCAAATGTTTTATGTTATCTTAACCCAACGCCTTTGAGTGTGGCGGTGCTTGCACCTTGTGCTTAGGGGCGAAGCAAACACAGCAAAAATGGAGCAGTTTGGGCTGGGGACTTCTCTCTCTCTCTCTCTCGTTAGCGAGCTTTTTATTTGCGTTTTATTTTTTCAATTTTTTAAATTTTTTAAATCTCTTTGCTCGTTTTTCTTTACTTTTAAGGCAAAAATTCATAAATTTTACTCGTTTTTACGGTTCGCTCGCAATAACGGCTCGTTTTGTCATTTTGAGCGTAGCGACCAATCGACTTGCAAGGCGCAAGCCGCAGCAAAAAAATCCACATCCCGTATTCAGTGTTCCGCTCTCTGTGTTCTGTGTGGATACTTCGCTTCACTCAGTATGACAAGCATTTCAGGGCTTTTTAAAGCCTTGTTTTTATCATTGCAAATCTTATGCTACAATTTCATCTTAAAGGATAAGAATGCAAAAATTTAAGGTAGATGAGGCTTTAAGGGTTGATTTGTTTGTGGCAAAAGCCTTGCAAAAGTCCCGCGCACAAGTAACACAGCTTATCAAAAACAAAGGGCTTATGATAAATGGCAAAATTTGCGAAAAAAGCTCAATCAAACTTAAAATCGGCGATGAGCTTGAAATCCTTAAATTTCCCCCGCAAAATATCACTCCAAAATACAGCGCGAATTTTAACATAAGCGTGCTTTATGAAGATGAGGATTTGCTTGTCATCAGCAAGCCTGCTGGTGTTGTGGTGCATAGTGCGCCAAGTGTTAAAGAAGCCACGCTGGTGGATTGGCTTTTGGCAAAGGGTTATGCGCTTTCAACGCTTGGCGGACAGGTGCGTGCTGGGCTTGTGCATAGGCTTGATAAAGGCACAAGCGGCGCGCTCATCATCGCTAAAAATAACTTTACCCACGAAAGACTTGCTAGTCAGCTTTTGGATAAAACTTTGGGACGATTTTATCTTGCCTTAACGAATTTGCCACTTAAAAATGATACAATGCTTGTTGAAAAAGCGCTCATTCGCTCGCCCAAAAACCGCCTTAAAAAGCTAGCAGTAAGTGCTGGTGTGCGGGGCGCAAAGGAAGCAAAAAGTGTCTTTATCAATGTGCTTTGTGGCAAAAATTTAGCCCAAAATAGCCAAAACAGGGCGAATTTAATCGCCGCTAAACTTTTCACAGGGCGCACGCACCAAATAAGAGCGCATTTAGAAAGCCTAAATCGCTACATTTTAGGCGATGTGCTTTATGGATATAAGGGCAAGGATTATGAAAGGGTGATGTTGCATTCTTATTTTTTGCACTTTAAGCACCCAAGAAATGAGCAAAAACTCATCATCAAAGCCCCGCTTTATGATGATTTTATGGAGCTTTTAAAAGACTTTGACAAGGGAGAACTTGATGAAAAACTTTCTTTTGATGATTTGCAACGCGCTTTTGCTGCTTGTGCTGAGTGCTTGTAGTGGCACTTTTAGCAACAAACAGCTGCAAGTGAGTGAATTTTTGCCACGCGTTGAGAAGTTGCAGTATATGAGCGATATGACGAGCATTGCCTTTGAGTGGGAGAGCAAGGCAAGCTACAATATCGATGGCTTTTATCTTTATCGTGGCAACGAGGGCGAGCCTGAGATGAAGCATATCGCCACTATCGATGATAAATTCCAAACGCATTTTGTGGATAAGGACTTGCAGCCAAATACGAAGTATTTTTATACGATGAAGACTTTTAATGACTCTGGCTATATCTCGGCAAAGGGCGTAACGATAGAGGCGAAAACGAGCGAACGAATCGCTGCTATGCCTTTTGTGGAGAGCATTAAGGGACTACCGAACAAAATCAAACTCATCTGGCGTCCGCACCCTGATGTGCGTGTAAGCTCTTATGTAGTGGAGCGAGCGAAAGAAGATGGCAAATTTAAGGTGCTTGCGGAGGTGAAAAATCGTTTAAATGCCGAGTATATAGACGACAACTTAAAGCCAAATCAAATTTTTCAGTATAGAGTGAGTGCTAAAACCTTTGACGGCGTGCAGTCTCAGCCAAGTCAGATACTTTATGCTACGACAAAAGCCTTGCCGCCGAAGGTAGAATACATAAACGCCACAACAGATGTCGCTAGAAAGATAGTTTTGTCGTGGGAAAAGCGAGAATTCAAAGATTTTTCGCATTATAGAGTGTATTCAAGTATCTCAAAGCTCTTGCCTTTCACGCTTTTAGCTAAGGTGCGAAACAACCGCTACGAAGATATCATCAACGAAGCTGGGGAAAGCAAATACTACAAAATCACCGCCGTGGATAAGGACGGCTTAGAGAGCTTGATGCAAGATACAGCCGTGCTTGGCAAGACGCTTGAAGCTCCAAAAGCCCCTACTATCACTAATTCATTCTTTTCAGAAGAGGGCGTGGAGCTTAGCTGGAAAAGCAACGATACAAGAGCCGTAAAATTCATCATCAAACGCTATGGCGGTAGTGGAGATGTGGTGTTTAGGGAGATTAAAGGGTTTAGCTACAAGGATAACTCCGCTGTGATGGGGCAAAAATACAGCTACGAAGTCATAGCTGTGGATAGCAATGATTTAGAATCAAAGCCGTCAAATAAAGCAAATTTAGGCAGATAATGCCAAATTTTAAATGCAAAAGCGTTAGAGAAATAAGCCTGCCCTTTGAAACAAAGGGCGTTTGCTTTGAGTGGTCGGCGCAAAATGAGCGCACAAGGCTTATTTATACGGCAGTTGAGCAAGGTGCGTTTTTCGTGCAAGTGGGGCAAAATGCCAAAAATGAGTTTATCATCAAGGGCGAAAAGCACTCAAAACCCGAGCAAATAGGGCTTTTGCAAAAGGCTTTGCTTGTGTTTAAAGAAAATTTTTGTGATGAAATTTTAAACGAGGCTTTTGCCTTAAAGCACACGCGTTTGCTTACCCAAAGTGCTTATATACAAAATGATATTAGCACTTTGAGTGCTAAATTTAAGGACTTTGACAAGGTTTTTTTAGAAATAGGCTTTGGCTCGGGCAGACACTTGCTGTGGCAAGCTAGGACAAACACCGACACACTCATCATCGGCGTAGAAATTTACGCACCAGCTATCGAGCAGGTAGCAAAGCTAGCACAAAAAGAGCATTTAAACAATGTCTTTTTGGTAAAAAGCGATGCAAGGCTGCTTTTAAATGTCCTGCCGACAAGCGTTTTGACAAAGATTTTTTTGCATTTTCCTGTGCCTTGGGACAAGCAAGCAGGGCGCAAGGTGCTGAGCAAAAACTTTGCGGTGCAGTGTTTGCGCGTGCTTAAAGCAAAGGGCTGCTTTGAGTTAAGGACTGATAGTGCTGAGTATTTTGAGCTTGGCAAGAGCATTTTTTCTAGCTTTGAAAATGTGAAAATTCAGCTTGCAAAAAACGAAAATTTAGACATTTCAAGCAAATACGAAACCCGCTGGAAAAAGCAAAACAAAGACATTTATGATTTGCGCGCCGTATGTGAAAAAAGCTCAAATTTAAACCCTGCAAAACTGCCTTTAAATGACGAAAATTTAGGCTTTGAAAAGGCACATTTGCAAGATGAAAATTTAAATTTAAAAGCCACAAATTTAAACACTCAAAAAACAAATTCAAAAGATAAAAATTCACATTTCATCGTCAAAAATTCAAGCCTTTATCCAAAAAATTTAAATTTTTCGCCAAAAAAACTTGCCCAAATTTATGAAAAATTCAGCCAAAACACCTTTCATTTTAAGGGCGATGATTTTTTTCTCCGCCTTGAAAGCGTGTATTTTATCAGCAAGGAAAATTTGCTTGTAAAACTTGCCTTTGGGGCGTTTGACAAGCCACAGCACAGCTTTTTGTTTTTGGGCGATGAGACGAAATTTTTGTTTCAAGCTCCCTTTGCCACGAAAGAAAATCACAAGGCTTTGGAAAAATTAAGCGAATTTTTGCGCTAGTTTATTGATAGTTTGACATTTTAGTGTAAAATGAGACATTGTTTTTAGGAAAGAAAATGGCGGAAAGTTCTGTTTTGATTAGGGCGCAAAATCTATCACTCGGCTATGATGAGTATGATGAATACCACAAATTCATCATCAACAAGGCGAATTTCACACTCACAAGCGATGATTTTGTTTTCATCACAGGCAAAAGCGGTAGCGGTAAATCCACGCTTTTAAAGAGCTTTTATGGGGAGTTAGAGCCACGAGTAGGCAAACTTGAAGTGTGCGGCAGTGCTTTAAATGGGATTTCAAACGCCGAGCTTTTGCGCTTGCGCCAGCAAATCGGCATTATCTTTCAGGATTACAAGCTCATCAAAGAGTATAATATCAAAAAAAACATTATGCTGCCCTTGATGATAAAAGGCTATCCAAAAAGGGTTTGCGAGAACCAAGCGCACAAACTTTTAAAGCATATTGAGCTGCATTTTAAGGCTGAGTATAAGCCAGACCAGCTTTCAGGCGGCGAGCAGCAGCGAGTAGCGATGGCAAGGGCTTTGGCGCACAACCCAAAGCTGCTTTTGTGCGATGAGCCTACGGGAAATTTGGACGAGTATTCCTCAGACATTATTTGGACGCTGCTTAAATCCGCAAGGGAGATTTTAAAAACCTGCGTTGTCGTGGTTACGCACAGAATTCCTACGAATTTGCGCCTTGATTATAGGCGTTTTAACATAGAAAACGGACAAATGAATGAAATTTCGTATTAAAAGCACAAGGCTAAAAAGGCTGAATTTTTCGGGCAAATTTACACAAGCCCTTGCCACAAAAGCCTTTTTACAGCACCAAAACACAAAGGCAAAGCAATGAAAGCCCTTAGAATTCATCTTTCGCTCATACTGCCCTTGCTTTTTATAATGTTTGCCTTTGAATTTTTACTCATCATAAGCCAGACGGTTAGGCATTATGAAGGGCTTTTAAATGAAAATTACAGCATTATTATCGCCAGCAAAAGCAAGCTTGATGAAAACAGCATAAAGGCTCAAATTTCGGGCATTAGCTCTGTTAAAAGCATAGAAGTTAAAGAATTTATCGCAAGGCTTAAAGATAATATCTCCGCAAACAACCTTGCCGCGCTAGAAAAAAGCCTGCCAAAATTTTACACCATAAAACTCACTCATTTTCCAAGCCAAGACGAGCTAGAAAGCATTAAAACTAGACTTTTAAAGATAAAAGACATAAACAAAGTGGAGGTTTTTGTGAAAACCTACGACCAAGTTTATACCCTGCTCACCCTTGTGAAATTCGCCTTTTGGTTCTTTTTGTTTATCATTTTGCTTTTAAGTTTTGTGCTCTTCTTTAAACAAATGAGAATTTGGCTTTTTGAGCATACTGAACGGGTGCAAATCCTTTGTCTTTTTGGTGCGCCCTTTTGGTTTCGTGCCTTTATGCTCTATAAAATCGTGTTTGTGGATTGTTTTATCGCCTTTGTGATTTTGCTTGTGTTTTTCACGCAAATTTTTTCCCTTTCTTTCGTGCAAAAAAGCCTAGCCTTTGCGGGCATTTCGCTGCCTGAGATGAATTTTTTCTTGCATTTGGGCGTGATTTTTCTCATCACTCTTGCCAGCTCACTTTTGTGCGTGAATTCAGTAATGTTTAAGGTAAAAAGATGAGGTGGCTTTTAGCTTTGCTTTTGTGCGCTACTTTTTTGATGGGCGATGAAGTGAGCGAAAAGACTAAAAATCTCAAAGAAAACGAGCGCATAAAGGCTCAGCTTAACAAAAAACTTGAAGATTTAGCCAGCGACATAAAAGCAAGCGAAAAAAATCTCAAAAATTTAAGCGTGCAAATTCAAAGCGCGAGCAACGAAACGGCAAAACTTGAAAAAAGCGTCAAATCATACAGCCAAGAACTCAGCACTTTAAGCGCGCAAAATGAAAATTTGCTCAAAGACAAAAACACTATGCAAAACCGCTTTGCAAGCCTTATCGCACAAGACTTTGCTTATGATTTAAGCCTGCCAAGTGGCTATGCTGAAAGTGATGAGAGTTTCATCGCAAGCGAGATTTTAAGCTCTTTGAACGGGGTTTTAAAAGATGAATTTTATAAACTTTCGCAGGATTACAAAAAAAATTCCTTGTTGATTGACGAAAAACAAGGCAAGATAAATGAAATCAACTCAAATTTAAAAAAATACAACGCCCAGCTTGCCAAGCTTGAAAAGCTCAAAAAAAGGCAGCTTGATGAGATAAATCGTCAAAAAACCGATAGAGCCATTTACAGCAAAAAGTTAGATGACTTGCAACGCCAGCAAACCGAGCTTCACAAAACCCTAGCTGAGCTTAACATAGTCAGCCAAAACAAGCCCAAAAAGCCAGCTTCTAGCGCACCTAGCGATGTCAAGCAGCTTGGTTCAAGCTACACAGGCAGTTTAGTAAAAAGATACAACGGCAAAAAAACCATAGCCCCGCTTGAAAGTTTTACGGTTAAACAACGCTTTGGGAATTTCACAGACCCCATTTACAACATAAAACTCTTTAACGAAAATGTGATTTTACGGAGCAAAAGCCCAGACGCAAGGGTAAAGAGCGTGTTTGACGGCAAAATCGTCTTTGCAAAGCAAACGAATTTGCTCCAAAATGTCGTCATCGTAGAACATAGCGGCGGCATACACACGATTTACGCTCATCTTTACCAAATCGCCCCCACAGCAAAGGTCGGCAAGCGTGTGAAAAAGGGCGAAGTTTTGGGGCGTGTGAAAAATGATTTAACCTTTGAGGTTACGCAAGAAAAATTTCATATCAATCCTTTGGAGTTAATCAGTTTAAATTAACCATTTTTAAAGGCTTTTGAGATATAATTTTAAAGACAAAGGGCGACAATGAACGAGAAAAAACGAATTTTAGTCAAATTTTCAGGCGAGGCTTTGGCTGGGGAAAGCGGTTTTGGCATTGAAAATTCAGTGCTTAAATACATAGCGAGCGAAATCAAAGCCTTAGTGGAGTGTGGCACGGAGGTTGGCATAGTCATCGGCGGAGGCAACATTATCCGCGGGGTTACAGCGGCAAAGGACGGGCTTATCAAGCGCACAAGTGGCGACCATATGGGAATGCTAGCCACCGTTATCAACGCCATAGCGATGCGCGAGGCGTTAGAGAGCTTTGGGCTTGAAGCACGCGTGCAAAGCGCTATCAAAATGGAGGCTTTTTGCGAGACTTACATTATGCTACGCGCTCAAAGACACCTAGAAAAAGGGCGTGTGGTGATTTTCGCTGCTGGCACGGGCAATACTTTCTTTACCACAGACACTTCGGCTATTTTAAGAGCCGTTGAAATCGAGGCTCAGATGATTATCAAAGCCACAAAAGTCGATGGCGTGTATAACAAAGACCCAAACAAATTCAAAGATGCTAAATTTTTAAGCTCTTTAAGCTATGATGAGGCATTAAGAGACGATATAAAGGTGATGGACGCCACAGCTATCGCGCTGGCAAAGGACAACGCCTTGCCTATCGTGGTTTGCAATATGTTTCAGTCTAAAAACTTGCTGAAAATCGTGCAAGGGGATTTTAGCTCTTGCTCTATGGTGCATTAAATCAAATTTTTAAAGGACAAACAATGACAAGACTTGAAGAAATAGCCGCAAAGGCTTTATCAAATTTAAACGGAGACCGATACAAGCTCACTTTAATGG
>OQVS01000606.1_pt1 | contig 24668 bp, 15 predicted proteins | sample 1691601 | NCBI WGS metagenome assembly OQVS01 (sample SAMN03418268, study PRJEB22391) | human gut metagenome | biome: human-gut; feature: organic feature; material: feces | host: Homo sapiens | place: Tanzania | collected 2013-01
TTATGGAAATCGCCGTGCAGAAAACGTACAGAAGGAAGAACGTCAGCAGGAACCAGGTCGGAAGGCTCTGTGGGAAGCAGAAGTACAGGCCTATCATCAGCAGACAGAGGATCATTCCGCCCACACCCCACCAGACCAACTGCTTGCGGCCTACCTTGTCGATGACCAGGAGGGCGATGACCGTCGTGAGCATATTCACGATCCCCACAAGGACGGTCGAGAACATCGAACTCTCGCCTGACAACCCTGCATCACTGAATATCTTGGGGCCGTAGTACAGCACGGCGTTCACTCCCATGAACTGGCCGAGGATGGCGATGGCGCAGCCGATGAGGACAGCCTTGAAAATTCCCGGCTCCAGAAGAGTACGCCATTCGGACTTGGTCTCGCCGGCGATCGAGGCTCTGGTCTGTTCGATCTGCCTTGCCACTTCCTCCGGGGATGTGAATATCCCGCCGAGGATCCTTGCGGCTTTATCTTCCTTGTGCTTGGTGATCAACCAGCGCGGACTCTCGGGGATAAGGAATATGACGAGGAGGAACAGAAGATCCGGAACAGTCTCGTAGCCAAGCATTCCCCTCCAGTACTCGGAATTGAATATTCTTGTCCAGAGATCCGTCGAGGTGGAGGTCACGTCGGCGCCCTTCAGGACAAAGTAGTTGATCAGGTAGGCCATCAGGAACCCTATCGTGATGGCCAGCTGGTAGAGCGACACGAGGGAGCCTCTTTTCTGCGCCGGAGCGATCTCCGAGATGTAGATCGGCGAGACGATCGAGACTATTCCTATGCCGAATCCTCCTATGATCCTGAAGACAACCAGCTGGTTGAAGTCGCCGCAGACGGCGCAGCCTATGGCCGAGACGCTGAACATCAGAGCCGAGATGAGCATCGTCTTCTTTCTGCCGAGATTGTCGCTCATCATTCCGGCCGTCATCACGCCCAGAATCGAGCCAATCAGAGCGCAGCCCACGTACCACCCTTCGGCGATCGTCGTCAGCCGGAACTGGTTCTTCACGATCTCGGTCGTGCCGGAGATCACGGCGGTGTCGTAGCCGAACAGGATTCCGCCAATCGCAGCTACAATGGCCAGGAACACTATCCGGGTCATATTTATGCTTTTGTCCATCGCTTATCGCATGTCAAAGTATTCCATGTACCTGTCGTAGAGATGTCCCGCCTGAAGGTAGGCCGACTGAGGGCTCATGAAGTGCGAGAACTCGAAGGTGATGGCCTTGTCGTAGCCGCAGCGCTTCGCCGCCTCAAGCTTCATCCTCAGTTTGTCGAACTTGATCGGGAGGAAACGGATCGGCATGTCCCGGTCGAAACTCTCGGCGTTGGTCCAGCACTGCATACCGTACTTGTCCGCCAGCTTCTTGTTGACAGAGAAGAACGCGTCAAGCTCGTCGTAGTCGATGTGTCCGTCCTGGAAGGCGCATGCGTCGACATATTCATGGATCCCGTCGAAGATCTCGTTCCATTCCCTCTCGTGCTGCTCTATCGAGACGGCCTGCTCCTTGGTCAGGTTGCCGCCGGCCGCGTCTACCGCCTTCTTGCCGTCGATCCACGGGGAGATGAAGGTCGGCAGTCCGCCCGAGACCTCCTTGCACTGGCGCCCCATCGTGCGGAAGGACTCTATCGCGCCCTTGGTGGCACGGCTGATCTCGCCGCTGATGTACCAGCCGCCGAAGCTGTCGTACTTGCTGCCGTAGCGCTGCCAGATCTCGTCGATCACGTACTTGTTCGCCTCGACCTCGTAGGACATGTCGCCTGTGTCCCAGTATTTTCCGGAGTCGTACAGTCCGAGCCAGAACTTCATGCCGTATTTCCGGGCAAGGCGGCAGAACATGTCGATCATGTCGGTCGAAGGCATGTAGCAGCCTTTCTTCAGAAGGTATGGCGAAGGGTAGGTGATGAACTTGCGGTAGCCGCAGCGGATGTCGATCACGGTGTCGATGCCCATCGCCTTCATGTAACGGAAGTCAAGATCCCATTCTTTCTCGCCCCAGTTCTGGTGCGGAATGTCATGCGAGATCTCGTCCAGGAATGTGCCGGTGATGGGGAGGGCATTCCCGTGAGGGACGATCAGCCTGCTGTTGATGCTCTCGTCGGCCTTGAGCCTGAGGTCTTTACCGTTCTTCGAGGCCATTCCCATAGCGTTGGCGGCAATTGGAGCCGCCACAGCGGTCGCGGCGGCGATTCCGGCTTTCTTCAGAAAAGTTCTTCTGTCTGTCATGGTGCTTTCTTTATGTGATAGGTGATCCTTATTAGTAATCCTAAAAGGTAATTTGGTAAATATTGTCTTCGCAAAGGTAAGAATTTATTTCTTAAATTATTTTATTATTTATTAATTTATTTGTTAAATATTTGATGAAATGTTATAACTTTGTAAAAAAAGTTAGGCTAACCTTTGTGGATAGATGACACTATTATTAATAATAACGCATTCTTTTATGAAAGCAACATCGAATTATTCATTCCCTTTCCTAAAGGTGGTGCTTGCGTCGGTGCTGTCGTTTTTCCTGTTCTCGGGAAACGTGTCGGCGCAGCCTTCCGTCAAGGGTAGGGTGACAGACCAGAACGGGCAACCGCTGCCCGGTGTCTCTGTCATTGTGGCCGGAACCACGAACGGCACGATGACCGGATCGGACGGAAGCTATGTGATTTCCGTCGCAAAAGGACAGACGCTGGAGTTCCAGTGTCTGGGCATGACATCGTTCCGGAAACTATGTGACGGAACCGTGCAGGTTTTGAACGTGACCCTGAAAGAGGACACTACCTATCTTGACGAGGTGGTTGTCGTGGGTTACGGTACATCCAAGAAATCATCCCTGACGGGAGCGGTCTCGGCGATCAAGGGGGACGAGGTCCTGAAGGCTCCGGCCTCGAACGTCTCTCAGATTCTTGCCGGCCGTCTTCCGGGCATCTCCTCCGTGCAGGAGTCCGGAGAGCCTGGTCAGGATCAGGCTTCCCTGCGTCTGCGCGGCTCGATCTACGGAATCGCCTACGTTGTGGACGGATTCCCGGTGAGTGACATCAACGACATCAATCCTAATGACATCGAGAGCATCTCTGTCCTCAAGGACGGAGCGTCTGCCGCTGTGTACGGATTGAAAGGCGCGGGCGGCGTGATGATCATCACGACCAAGAGGGGAGCGAAGGAGAAGACCTCCATCACCTATGACGCCTCGTTCGGTGTGTCGATGAACGCCAATTTCCCGGAGTTCATGAACGGCCCGCAGTTCGCCTACTATTATAATATGGCGGACATGATGGACCAGCTCGCCAGCGGAGCCATCACCGACCGCTCCCAGTACAATCCGTACTTTACTTCGGAGAATGTCGCCGCGATGACCAACGGCGACCCTACCGACGGTTGGGACAACGTGAACTACATCGACAAGGTGTTCGGCACCGGATTCACGCAGAAGCACAACGTGACCGTGACCGGAGGAAGCGACAAGGCCCGCTACTACACCTCTTTCGGCTACTACGGGCAGGACGGTAACATCGACAACTTCACCTACAAGCGCTACAACCTGAGATCCAACATTGACTCGGACATCACCTCCAGGCTGCATTTCAAGCTGGGTCTGTCGGGTACGCTGGCTCACAGGGACACTCCGGGCTATGCCTCGGGAGGCACGGACGGCGGATACAGCGAACTGGGATGGCTGTCGGTGGCCAACCAGACAATCGTGATGCATCCGTATCTCCCGGAGAGGTACGAGGGCATGTACACTTCGACGATCAAGAAGAACACCGGACTTCCTCAGAGTCCTCTCGCCGCCATCTATGAGTCAGGCTACAAGAAGACCCGCTCGATGGATCTTTCGGTCAACGCCACGCTGTCCTATGACATTCCAGGTGTGGACGGACTGGTCGCCAAGGTTGCCGGTGTCTATGACTGGAGCAACTCCTACAACAAGAATCTGAACACCCCTTACAGCACGATGGCTTTCGTGGACGGAGCATATTCGAAGAAGAATGACCCAAGGGGAGTGGACAACGGCATAAACCTCGGAGAGGGAACGTCCTATTGGCAGCAGATGGTGGGACAGGCCAGTCTTGAATATTCCAACACCTTCGGCAAGCACAGCGTGGAGGCCTTGGCGCTCATGGAGATCCGTGACACCAAGAGCAACAGTCTCGCGGCCTACGTCAAGGATCTTCCTTTCGCCTCGCTCCCGGAAATCAGCCAGGGCAACCCGACCAAGAACCCTGTCTCCGGAAGCAGCGGAGCGTCCAGAAGCGTCGGCGGAGTCTTCCGACTCAAGTACAACTTCGCGGACAGGTACCTCATCGAACTTTCGGGACGCGAGGACGGCTCGTACCTCTTCAGCGGAATGGACAAGTACCGCTGGGGCTTCTTCCCTTCAGCATCCGTCGCGTGGAGAATCTCCAATGAGAATTTCATGAAATCTGCTGATTTTCTCAATGACTTGAAGATCAGGGCCTCCGTCGGAATGCTTGGAAACGATGGTGTTCCTGAATATGCCTTCCTCAGCACCTACTCGCGCTATGGCCAGAAGGTGGGCTACAGGATGGTTGACGGAAGCGCTGCCTTCAATCCTGCCTATAAGCCGGATGTCGTGCCGTCGCTCAACTTGTCATGGGAGCGTTACCTTTCCTACAACGTTGGATTCGACGCGACCCTGTGGGACGGGCTTCTGGGCATGGAGGTGGACGGATTCTACAACTACACCTATGACATCCTGACCGGCCAGGGCTCCGGATTCCCGGCTTCCATGGGTGGGTACTATCCGACCTACATCAATTATCCTGCGATCGACGCCAAGGGTGTTGACCTCATGATCACTCACAAGAATCAGTTCTCTCTCGGCGGCAAACCGTTCTTCTACGGAGTGAGCGCCAGCCTGACATATTCAAAGACCAGATGGATCAAGTACAAGGACAATCCTGAGGTCAGCGACAACAGGAAGATTGTCGGCAAGACTTATGGCGCCATCACGGGTTGGAAGACCGACGGGCTGTTCCGCTCCGAGGAGGAGATTGACAATTCCGCCTGGTGGGGATCACGCCCTAACGTGGGCGACATCAAGTTCGTGGACATCAACGGCGACGGCAAGATCGACTACGACGACTGGGGCTATTTCGGACGTTCCAACAGGCCGGAGCTGACATTCGGCCTGAACCTCAATTTCGAGTGGAACGGCTTTGATTTCAATGCCCAGTTCACCGGCGGCGCCTTGTTCGACGTTTCCCTTACCGGAACGTACTACAACGGCTACGATGACAACACGATCTGGACCCAGACTTTCAAGGAGGGAGGAAACTCTCCTCTCTATCTTGTGGAGAACGCATGGAGCGTGGACAATCCTGACGGTACCTTCCCGCGTCTTACCCTCGGCTCTCCGGGACACGGCGGCGACAACGGTCTCAGCTGCTCATTCTGGTGGAGGGACGGAAAATATGTCCGTCTGAAGTCAGCGCAGCTTGGCTACACCCTGCCGAAGAAATGGATGAGCCATCTTGGCGTGTCTTCCCTCAGGCTGTTCGTCGAGGGACAGAACATATTCACCATCGATGGCCTTCCTAAGGGAATCGACCCTGAGTCTCCGGGCGTGAACAACGGTTATTATCCTCAGCAGCGCCTCTTGATGGGTGGTGTGACATTATCATTCTAAAAGGACAGCTTGATATGAAATACATTAAGAATCTGATTTTGACAGTGTCGGGAATCGCCGTGGCGATGGGGGTGTCCTCCTGCAACTCGTTCCTCGACATGACTCCGACCGACAGCGTCTCGGACAAGATGCTCTGGAAAACCACCGCGAATGCGGAATATGGAGTGAACTACATCTATAGCTACATCCTGGACATGGCCGACGCCAACTCCGGCCAGTGTGTCGCCGGCATGACCGACGCCCTCACCGACCAGTTGAAGTACGGCTCCTACAACTTCAACGCTCTGTGCTACATACCGAGCGAGATCGCCTACGGGGGATCTGTGTTGACAGCCAACTACGTGTCCGCGTACCTTGGCTACTGGGACACGATGTACAGCGCGATCAGAAAGACCAACCAGGGTCTGAACTATCTGGAGAAGTACGGTGAGATGTCCGGTGAGGACAAGACGAGACTCTCGGCCGAGCTGAGGTTCATGCGCGCATGGTTCTACTTCGACCTTGTCAAGAGGTACAAGGATGTCATCATCTATGACGAGGATCTGAGCGCCATCACGGCCAACAAGGCTCTCTCGACAGAGGAGGACGGATGGAACTTCATCGAATCCGACCTTGAGTTCGCCGCCGCGAACCTGCCTGAGAAAGAAAAAGCGAACGGAAGGCTGAACAAAGGTACGGCCTATGCCTTCATGACAAGGGCGATGCTGTACGCCAAACGTTATGACAAGGTCGTCGCGGCCGCGGACAAAGTGAAAGAGTTGGGTTATTCTCTGGTCTCAAACTATGCTGATGTCTTCAACGGCAACAATTCCGAGGTCATACTTGAATATGTCTTCAACTATTCCGACAATGTGACCCACAGCTTCGACTACTACTACTCTCCGGGAGGCGACTACACCACCAAGGATGCTTCCGGCGGCGGTTTCGGCACGCCGACACAGGAGATTGTGGAGTCCTATGAATATGCCGACGGCTCCGGTCTTCCGGACTGGTCGCCTTGGCACACCGCCGAGGGAACCGATCAGAATCCTCCGTATGAGCTGCTTGAGCCTCGTTTCCAGGCGTCCGTACTCTACAACGGTGCGAAGTGGAAAGGGCGCACGATCGAGCCGTTTGTGGGCGGAGACGACGGCTGGTGCCAATGGAACGTGGTCAAGGAGCCTAAGGGTAAGACGACCACGGGCTATTACCTCCGCAAAGGTGTGGACGAGACGCATGACGTGATCGCCAGAAGCGAGAGCACCCAGCCGCTTGTCATCATCAGGTACGCCGAGGTGCTTCTGAACAGGGCCGAGGCCTGCTACCGTCTCAATGACGCCGCGGGAGCCAATGCCGCCGTCAAGGAAATCCGCGCCCGTGTCGGGCTTCCGTACGCTGACAAGGCGGGGGACAACCTGTGGAAGGCCATCCGTCAGGAGCGCAAGGTCGAGCTGGCGTTCGAAGGCTTCTCCTATTGGGATCTCCGCAGATGGGGAGTGGCTCCGAACAACTATCCTGACGGACTCTCCGGCTATCAGGTGCATGGCTTGAAGATCGAGAGCGCAGGAAGTGGCTTCATCTACACCTATGTCTCTGTCGATGACAAGGACCGCAACTATCCTGAGAAGATGAACAGATTCCCTCTCCAGGACAGCGAGCTGTCAAGCAACAATGCAGTAGAACAATTCCCGGAATGGAAATAATCACGACTTATATGAAAAAGATCCACATACTGACAGCGGTTCTGACTCTTCTCGTGGCGGCTTCGTGCCATAGCCCTGAATATGTCGAGTCGACCGCGGAGCGTCAAAACCTTACCAGTTTCGAGGCGTTCTTCACATTCGGCCCCTTCATGGATCAGTCGATGTGCAAGCTGAACATCACGGACGAGAACGCCGATCGGTTCGTCATCCCTGTCCCTTGGTTTTTCCCTGAGACATCGGACAACGAGACATCACCTTACATGACCAAGGTCAGGGTGCAGGCTGCCTTGCAGCCGAACTGTACCATCGAGCCGGCGCTGACCCTTCTGGATCTGACCAAGGACAACATGTTCAGGTTCACCAACGCCAAGGGTGAGAGCAGGAACATCTGCATCACCGGAGAGAGGGTGAAGTCCAAGGCTTGCGACATTCTTGTCTTCTCCTTGGATGACCCCGCCATCTCCGGCATCGTGGACAAGAACAAGAAGACCGTCACCCTGGTGTCCGCCGAGGATCTGAGCGCCTGCACCGCATCCGCACAGGTTTCGGCGCATGCCACCATCTCCCCGGATCCTTCGACTCCGCAGGACTACAACAAGGGCGTCAAGTTCAGGGTGACCGCCCACGATGGTCAGACCTTCTCTGAATATACCGTCATCAAGACTGTTCCTGACAAGATCGACAAGGGCTTTGACAAGTCATCGCTTGAGGCGTTGTTCAACTTCGAGCCTGTAAGCATGGCCGGACTTCCGGCCTACAACGCGGCCGACATCTATCCGAGCATGGCTGTTACTGGCGGCAAACTTGTCTTCTGCACCGGAAACGGCGCGCCTGTCTATCTGAACGGAATCACCGGCGTGAAGGAAGGCGAGATCAATGACGGCGGCATCGCTCCGGCGGCTGTCACCAATGACGAGGCGGAGAACCTTATCCTCTGCAACCACGTTGACGGCGGCGGCGAGTTCAAGATTTGGAAGGCTACCTCTGTTAAGACCGCTCCGGAACTGTTCCATTCGTTCACCAACAGCACGGATCTTCCTATGGGGTATTCAATCAAGGTCATCGGCGACATTGACGGTGACGCTGTGATTGACATAACCCATGAGGGCATCGCGGGCGTGACATCCTCAAGCAAGGTGACAAGGGTCACTGTTGCCGGCGGATCCGTCGCCGATGTCTCGGTGCTCGATCTCGCGGGAGCCGGCCTCGCATGGGGCGGCGCTCCGGTGAACAACACCGACGCTGTGGCCGTGGCTCCTACGCGGAACGCCGGGATGTTCCTTTCTTACTACGATCCTAACGTCCTGCACTATGTCATGGCCGACGGCACGCTGAAGTCGTCGCTACCGTTCAACAACGGATCATCGTGGGCCTTGAATGTCAATAACCTGGACAGCAAGCAGTTCAATCACGCTACCTACATGTCGCTCTTCGTGGTCAGCCACTTCCCTCACTGGGGATGCGGCCCTGCCCTCTACCTGTACGACATCTCGGATCCGGCGGCGCTGTCCGGCAATCTGAACGAGACCACGTCGATAGTCCTCGGCAAGTCTTCCGTTGACTGGTTCCAGAAGGCTGACGCCGGCTTTGCCGCCGGAGATGTCGTTCTGGCTCCGACCAAGGACGGATTCAAGATGTATCTGTACTACTACGACCAGAATTCAGGAGTCCTCGGTGGCTATTCTGTGGATTGCATAAAGAAATAGTCAGATGAACCCTTTGAGGATATATTCCCTGATCGTTCTTGCCGCCATGACGATCATGTCCTGCGGAGGTTCCAAGGATAACCCTTGGAACCCCGAATGGGACAAACCGAAACCGGAGCCCGAGAAACCTGCGGAAGAGACAGGCAAGCCGAGGTACGTGTGGATTGACGCGGCGGCCAATTTCTGTGACTACGAGAACGACAAGGACAGGATAGCCGCGGATTTGAAGCGCATCAAGGACGTTGGTTTCACGGACATCATTGTCGATGTAAGGCCGACAAGCGGCGACGTGCTGTTCAAGTCCTCTGTCGCCAGTCCGCTGAAGAAGGTAGATGTCTGGAAGGGAAGCAGTTATGTGTGGGTTTCCAGAACCGGCACATACGACTACCTCCAGACCTTCATCGACGAGGCCCGCAAGGTGGGTCTCAAGGTGAACGCCAGCATCAACACCTTCGTGGGCGGCTACCTTTGCCCTTATGGCCTTGGAAGCGACGGAATGCTTTTCCGCGAGTCGGGAAGGAAGTCCTGGGCTTCGGTCATCAACGCGAAAGACGGCCTTGTCAGCGTCATGGATCTGACCGGCTCCGAAGACTACGGAGCCAGATTCCTCAATCCTGCCAACGAGCAGGTGCGGAACTATGTGCTTCAGATCATCAAGGATCTGGCTGCATACGATCTTGACGGCATCATCCTGGACCGCTGCCGTTACGATGACTATGGCCTGCAGAGCGATTTCTCGGATGTCTCGAAGAGAAAGTTCGAGGAATATTCAGGCATCACCTGCTCTTCATGGCCTGGTGATGTGATGGCTCCCGGCACGACGGCGCTTGGGTCGAAGGCTGGCGAGACTGTGAAGAAGTGGCTGGAGTTCCGCGCGAGCGTCATCCACGACTTCGTCGCCGAGGCTTCCGACGCTGTCCACCGGATCAACAAGGACATCCGCTTCGGCGTGTATGTCGGGGCCTGGTACTCGACTTACTACACATCCGGCGTGAACTGGGCAAGCCCTAAGTACGATCCTAAGGCGGACGGCTATTCCTGGGCATCGGCGAACTACAAGAACTGCGGCTACGCCGACCACTGCGACTTCATGTTTCTCGGAGCCTATGCCGGCGCCGACAGCATCTGGGGCAGCGGTGAGTGGACGATGCAAGGGTTCTGCAAGCAGGGCAGGTCTCTCTTGAAGGGGGATGTCAAGTTCTGCGGCGGGCCGGACATCGGCAACTCCCCGGGGTGGACGAACGGCGGTCAGGCTTCCAAGATCCCGGATTCGATCAAGGCCTGCATCAACGAGGGCGATGGCTTTTTTGTGTTCGACCTCTGTCACATCAAGATGTACGACTACTGGGATGCCTTCAAAAAGGGATTCGATGACTATCTGAAAACTGTGAAATAATAATCAAGATGAAAAGAATATCCATAATTTTTCTTGCGACGGCGATGGCGCTTTCCTTCGCCTCCTGCAAAGATGACTCAAACGACGCCGGCAGGATCACCTTGTCCTCCGAAGCGGACCTGAACCCGGTGCTTCCGTCTGCCGGCGGCACCTACACTATAGAGTTCACGGCTGACAACGACTGGAATGTGGTGGTTCCTAACACGAACCACTACAACTGGAGTTCCGTGACCCCGACCAGCGGCGGATCCGGCAAGAACCAGATCACCGTCACTGTCCTCAAGAACGCGGAATATGATGGTCGCGAGTATTCGTTCGACCTTCGCTGCGGCACGGATTCCAAGACCATAAAGGTCAGCCAGAAGCAGCTGAACTCCATCACTTTGACTCCAGGAACTTTCGAGATCCCTAAGGAGGGAGGCTCGATCGACATCAAGGTTGTCGCGAACATCGGTTTCGACTACAAGATCGCGGACGAGGCCAAGGACTGGATCAGCGCGGTCACGACCAAAGGCCTTGTCGAGAACATTGTGACCTTCGCAGTGGCGTCCAACGAGATCTACAACAAGTTTGAGTCTCGTCAGGGAGTCATCACCTTCACCAGTGAAGAAGGTTCCGAGGACATAACTGTCAACCAGGCTCCTAACGAAAGAATATTCAACGTCACTCCTGAGAGCCTTGTCGCCGAGAAGAACGGTGGCGATGTGACCTTCAAGGTCGAGGCGAACTTCCCTTACACGGTGGTAGCTCCGGAGGTAGGATGGATCTCCGATGTCTCAGGAAAGGACGATGTGTTCACCTGCAAGGTGGAATCCAATCCGGAGTTCGGCTCAAGGGCCGCCAACATCGATGTGACCACTGAAGTCGAGGGCTATTCGGCCACGGTCGAACTTAAGCAGAAGGGAACTGCGGACGTGAGCGTCCTGTGGCAGAAGAGATATTCAGCTGATCTCAGCGCCATCAGCGTGGCCGGCGGCCCTCTCAGGCTTGCCGTCAAGGATGACATCCTTCTTGTGGGCAACGGAGGAAACAAGCTTTACGCCCTCAATCGCCAGACAGGCGCGTTCATGCAGGAGATCCCTGTTCCGGAGGGACTTTCTGTACACTCAATCGTGAATGATGATGCCGGGAATGTCCTCATCGCAGGCCTGACCGCTTTCGGAGGCACTCTTCAGATATATTCCTTCAAGTCCCTCGACGCGGCTCCTGAGCTGATTGTTGAATATGTCCACAACGTCATCTGGAGTTCTTCAATGGGTAATATCCGGGTGCGTGGTGACGTGACGAAAAAGGCTGCCATAACCGCTTTCGTGGATGTCAGCCAGTACTGGGTGGCATGGCAGATCACCGGCGGCAAGGCCGGGGACGCCCGTTTCGGTTCGATCGCTCCGGCGGCCTCCACTGTCTGGAGTCCATACGGCGCGTGCGTGGCCCCTGTTTCTGATGACCTGAGCGACGGAATCCTGTTCATAGGCTACTCCGCAGACGCCAACGGCAACTACGATCTGAACTGGTGCAAGGATGCCGCTGCAAGCGAATGGAAATCCGTGTTCCACACTGACAGCGCAGGAAACGAGAACTACAACTGCATCTCAGTCGCCACCCTCAACGGAATCCGCTTCTGCGCGATCGAGAGAGGAGCGCATTTCTCATGGGGATCCTGCCCGGAAGTGTACCTGCTTGACATCACCAATCTTGATTCTGTCAAGGAGTCCTACTATGTGGGCTGGACGACTGTGGCCGAGGAGGGTGCTTACACAGGCACCGGCGCCTGCAGCGACGTGCTGCTCCAGACCTCCGCTGACGGAAAGACAATGGATATGTTCGTCACGGACGGCAATTATGACTGTCTGACCTGCATAAGATTCACCGCTCAATAGTATTTTCAGATATGAATATTCAAAATGTGGATTTCGGCGCGATGGCGTCGCGCTATAAGGAGGAACTCCTCGGGAATGTCCTGCCTTTCTGGCTGGAACATTCCCAGGACACGAAATTCGGAGGTTACTACACTTGCCTGAACCGTGACGGAAGTGTCTACGACAAGGACAAGTTCATCTGGCTTCAGGGACGTGAGGTCTGGATGTTCGCGATGCTGTACAACAAACTCGCGAAGAACGAGGAATGGCTGAAGTGTGCCGAGCAGGGTGCCCGTTTTCTCATGAAATATGGCCACACTCCCGACTATGACTTCTACTTCTCCCTGACAAGGGAGGGAAAGCCGGTCATCCAGCCCTACAACATATTCTCCAACACATTCGCCTGTATGGGATTCGCCCAGTTGGCCGAGGCGACAGGCGATGAGGAATATGCCCGTTACGCCAAGGAGACTTTCCGCCGGATTCTGGAACGCCGTTCCAATCCAAAGGGAATCTGGTCGAAGGCTGTACCGGGAACAAGGCCGCTGAAGGATTTCGCCCTGCCGATGATCATCTGCAACATGGCTTTGGAGGTCGAGAGGATCATCAACGACCCCGAGATGATGGACCGCCTGATTGACGAATGTCTGCACGAGGTTCTGGATGTGTTCTACCAGCCGGATCTTGGAGTGATGGTGGAGAACGTCTCCGCCGTTGACAATTCCCTCATCGACTGTTTCGAGGGCCGCAAGGTGAACCCTGGACATGATCTGGAAGCGATGTGGTTCCTTATGAACCTCGGAATCCGCCGCAAGGACAAGGCCTTGATCGACAAGGCTGTGGAGATCTCCCTCCGCGTGATCGACTACGGCTGGGACAAGGAATATGGCGGGATCTTCTATTTTATGGACCGCAAGGGCTATCCGACCCAGGAACTTGAATGGGACCAGAAACTCTGGTGGGTACACATAGAGTCCGCGATCGCGATGCTGAAAGGCTACCGCCTAACGGGCAACGAGAAGTGTCTGGAGTGGTTCCTCAGGCTGGATGACTACCTTTGGACCCGTTTCAAGGACAAGGAGTATCCCGAGTGGTTCGGCTACCTGAACCGCCGTGGGGAAGTCCTGCTACCGCTCAAGGGCGGGAAGTGGAAAGGATGCTTCCATGTTCCGAGAGGTCTTTATCAGATAGGCTCCATGCTGGAGGACATCTCTAAGGGGAAGGAGGCCTGCATCTGATGCGCGGACAGCCTTATCCAATTGGTCTGTTGATATTTATGATCGCTTCGGTTCTGCTGCACTCGTGCGGCGGAACTGAAGCTTATTATGACGTGGTGGTTGTCGGTGGCGGTGCCGGCGGAACGTCGGCGGGCATACAATCGGCCCGCTCAGGGGCATCAGTGCTGATTGTCGAGGAAACTCCCTGGCTTGGTGGCATGCTCACATCCGCGGGAGTCTCGGCGTTTGACGGTAACTATCGTCTCCGCGGTGGCCTGTTCGGCGAGTTCTGCGACTCTCTGGCCGGACGCTACGGGGGCTATGAGGCCTTGAAGACCGGATGGGTAAGCAACATCCTCTTCGAACCGAAAGTCGGGGCGGAGATATTCATGAATATGGCAGGGCCGCTTGACGGACTTTCCCTTGCTATGGAGACGGGTTGCGTCCGGGCTGAGAAACTGGACGAAAGCTGGCGGCTTACGTTGGACGGACCGGATGGCCGTCGCTGCGTCAGGGCGGGGATTCTGATTGACGGAACCGAACTTGGTGACATCGCGGCAATGTGTGGAGTGCCTTGCAACAGTTCTCCTGTTGACACGATAGCAGCGGTACAGGACTTGACCTACGTCATCACGGCACAGGATTTCGGCGCCGGTTCCGACAAGACGATCCCTTGTCCGGAAGGCTATGACGCTAAACTGTACGAGGATTGCCTGTCAAGAGGCCATTCCGTGGACATGATGCTTTCCTACGGGCGGCTGCCGGGCGGAAAGATCATGCTGAATTGGCCGATCGCGGGCAATGACTGCTATGTCAAGGATGTCACCCGTATGCCTCCGTCCGAGCGCGCCGTTGCGGTTGACAGTGCCAAAAGGGTGGCGCTCGGCTATCTCTATTATATTCAGAAAGAATTGGGACTAAGGAATATAGGCATTGCGGAGGACGAGTATCCGACCGATGACGGTCTGCCGATGATTCCGTACTACAGGGACTCAAGACGGATCGAGGGGGAGGTGACGTTCTCCTTGGCGGACATTGACCGGCCATATTCAAACACCCTTTACCGCACGGCCATCGCGGTGGGGGACTATCCTGTTGACCATCATCACTATCGCAATCCGGATTGGAGGGATCTTCCTCAACTGGAGTTCCATCCTGTCCCGTCCTTCTCGGTTCCTTTCGGGGTCATGGTTCCGAAGGAGGCCGAGGATATTCTTGTGATAGAGAAGGCGGTGTCCGTGACCTGCGTCGCGAATGGCGCGACCAGGCTCCAGCCGGTCGTGATGGAGATCGGCCAGGCCGCCGGCATCGCCGCCGCGGTGGCCGCGCGGAGGGCAGGTGGGGCGCAGCCGTGTCTCAGGGAAGTCTCTGTGCGAGAGGTGCAGGAGGGGATCCTTGCCGCCGGCGGGTATTTGATGCCTTATCTGGACATCACTCCGGACGATCCTCGTTTCGCTGCGGTCCAGAGGATCGGCGCCACCGGAATCATGAGGGGGGACGGCCGGTCTGTCGGCTGGTCCAACGAGACCTGGTTCAGGATAGATGATCCGGTGAGAGAGGATGAGATATTCCTTGATGACTATTATCCGGGGAAATCCCTTTCCGATCTGGGTCTTCCTTCGTTGGATTCGCTCACCCGCGGCGACTTCGCCGTCATCATCGACAGCCTCCTTCACCCTTTCGAGTCCCGTCAGGTCACGCTCACCGGCGCTTTGGCCGAATGATGCTTTCGCGTCCGGTGCAAACTTCCTGCCCGGCTTTGACAGAAACACCAATCAAAGGCTTACCTGCAGAGTTCCGTGGGATCCAATGAATCACCTTCATGTGATTTGATGATTTCTATAAAATTATATACTTTTGTGAACTGAAAGTAATACGTAAGGTGACTATGGGTTTACGAAATCAGCTCCTTTTAGACCTTTACAAGGACAAGGCAAGTGTTTTCACTATGCAGGGAATCGCCATGGCTTATGGGCAGGGACTTGAGCGGAATACTATTAAGAACAGGATGATCAGCTATGTTAAAAAAGGCGAGATCATCAATCCGAGGAAAGGAATCTATGCCAAGCCGGGTTATGACGAGAAGGAACTTGCCTGTTTGCTCTATACGCCATCCTATATATCTTTGGAATATGTGCTGCAGAGGGCTGGAATTATCTTCCAGTACAGCGACGAAATTACTTCGGTGGGTAATTTGAGCCGGAGCGTTGAAATTGATGGAAAAGTGTATCGGTATCGTAAAATCAAGGGTGAAATCCTGATTGACACAGCCGGCGTCATCCGCGAAGGGAATGTGAACATCGCTACTCAGGAAAGAGCCTTCTTGGACACTTTGTACCTGAACAGCAATTACTATTTCGACAATCCCATCTCCCTGGACAAACAGAAGGTGCTTTCACTCCTTCCCATATACAATAGCAAAACTCTCGAACAACGTGTCACAAAAATTCTTGGATAGAAATGGATACGAACAGACATAAATTCTTCATGCTGCAGTTGCTTAAGGACATATTCACTTCCTCCGCTACATTTTGAGGATTTCCGGGAAATAGCTAAAACAAATCATGAGGATTTTCGGGAAAACGGCCAAATAAATTTTGAGGAAAACGGAATCTTTGGTATTTTTGCGGAGGAAACCCACAGATGCTCACAAATATGGAAAGGGTATTCAGAAGAAAGATCTATGACACGCTCCGGTCTTGGAAAAAGCGCGAGGATGGACGTTCCGCACTGTTGGTTCAAGGAGCGAGACGAATCGGGAAATCTACGATAGTGGAGGAATTCGCGAAAAACGAGTACGATACCTATATTCTCATTGATTTCACCACTTGCTCTAGCGAAGTCAGAGAACTGTTCAATGACATCTCCGACCTCAACTACATATTCATCCGGCTGCAGCTCATATATGGGGTTAATCTTGTCGAGAGAAGATCATTGATAATTTTTGACGAGGTTCAGTTTCAGCCGCTTGCCCGTCAGGCTATTAAGTCCCTTGTCAAGGATCGGAGATACGACTACATCGAGACAGGGTCTCTCATATCCATCCGCAAGAATGTCGAAGGAATCTTGATCCCCAGCGAGGAGAAGCTGGTTAATATGTTCCCTATGGACTATGAGGAATTCAGATGGGCGCTTGGAGACACGGCAACAATTCCTCTGCTACGGTCGGTGTGGGAGAAGCCGCAGCCGCTGAGTGAGGCTCATCGCAAACTTATGAGGGATTTCAGGCTTTATATGCTTGTGGGTGGGATGCCACAGGCTGTAAATGAATATCTTGACACCAACAATCTCTCGGCCGTTGATGAGGTGAAGAGGACGATTCTAGACCTGTATGATGCTGATTTCATGAAGATTGATCCATCTGGCAGGGCCTCGAAGATTTTCTCGGCGATCCCCTCCCAACTCTATGGCAACAGGTCTCGCTATCAACTCTCAAGCGTCATCCCGAATGCGGATTACTCCGGTTACATAGAGCTGATTTCAGAGATCGAGAAAACGATGACCGTCAACATCGCACATCATTGCGACGATCCTAATGTCGGCCTCGGAGCCACCGAGAACCTGACGCAGTATAAGATCTACGCCGGAGACACGGGTCTGTTCACGACACTTGCCTTCAAGGACAAGTCATTCACGGAGAATGTAATCTACGGGAAGCTTCTGAGTGACTCTCTTCCTGCGAACCTCGGTTATCTGTACGAGAACATTGTCGCGCAGACGCTTGCGGCGTCCGGTTACAAGCTTTTTTACCACACTTGGCCTACGGACAGTGGAAAGCATTCGTATGAGATAGACTTTCTGTTGTCTAAAGGATCAAAGATAGTTCCCATAGAGGTGAAGTCTTCTTCCTATAAGACTCACGTGTCGCTGGATACATTCTGCGAGAAGTATTCTTCGAGGTTGTCGAATGACAGGTACCTCATTTACACCAAGGACTATGCGAAAGCGGGAGGAGTCACATACCTTCCCGCCTATCTCACCTTTCTGCTGTAGACATCCTGTACAATTTCTTGCCGCATTGGAAAAAATGGATTAATTTTGGAATCTAAATTTCCCGTCCGTCTATGGCAGAAAAAATCATCATTCTGGATTTCGGTTCGCAGGTGACGCAACTCATCGGGCGCAGACTCCGCGAACTGAACGTTTATTGCGAGATCTACCCGTTCAACAAGGTTCCTGCGCTGGACTCCTCCGTCAAGGGAGTGATCCTTTCCGGAAGCCCTTGCTCGGTGCGTGACAAGAACGCCCCGCAGATCGACCTCGGCGGCATCAAAGGCAGGTTTCCTCTTCTGGGAATATGCTATGGCGCGCAGTATCTTGCCCACAAGTTCGGCGGCGAGGTGCTTGGCTCCCTGGCCCGTGAATATGGCCGTGCGATGCTGGATGTCGTTGACCCTGAATCACCTCTGCTTAAGGGAGTTTCGGCTCACTCACAGGTCTGGATGTCGCACGGGGACACGATCGCCCGTCTGCCGGAGGGCGCGGAGGTGATCGCCTCGACCGAGAGCGTCACCAACGCTGCTTTTCACATCAAGGGCGAGCAGACCTACGCCGTGCAGTTCCACCCGGAGGTCTTCCACACGACTGAAGGCACGAAAATCCTCGGCAATTTCGCTTTGGGAATATGCGGCTGCAAGGGTGACTGGACTCCTGCCTCGTTCATCGAGACGACAGTAGCCAGCCTCAGGGAACAGATAGGGGACGAGAAGGTAATCCTCGGACTCAGCGGCGGTGTCGATTCGACGGTAGCAGGCGTGCTGCTGAACAAGGCCATCGGCCACAACCTCACCTGCATATTCGTGAACAACGGCCTGTTGAGAAAGAATGAATATGAGGATGTGCTGGCTTCGTACAAGGACATGGACCTCAATGTCATCGGAGCCGACGCGTCCAAGGAGTTCCTTGACGCTCTCGCCGGCGTTACCGAGCCTGAGGCCAAGAGAAAGATCATCGGAAGGCTCTTCGTGGAGACCTTCGACAAATACGCCCGCACCATCGAGAACGCCCGCTGGCTCGCCCAGGGAACCATCTATCCTGATGTGATCGAGTCCGCCGGCATCGAGGGCATCGCCTCCAAGATCAAGTCCCACCACAATGTGGGCGGTCTTCCGGAGAAGATGAACCTGAAGATTGTCGAGCCGCTGCGAGCGCTTTTCAAGGACGAGGTCCGCAGGGTCGGCAGAGCCTTGGGCATCAAGGAGGAACTTGTCGGCAGGCATCCTTTCCCGGGACCGTCACTCGCCATCCGTATCATAGGCGACATCACCGAAGAGAAACTGAACGTTCTCCGCGAGGCCGACGACATATTCATAAAAGGGCTTCGTGAATATGATTGCTCCTCCCTCCATCTTCCTTCCGCTTCCGATCCTCGTGTAGAGGCGGCGAACCTCTATGACGCCATCTGGCAGGCCGGAGTTATCCTGCTGCCTATCAAGAGTGTGGGAGTGATGGGAGACGAGAGGACCTACGAGAATCCTGTCGCCCTCCGCGCCGTGGTCTCCACCGACGCGATGACCGCCGACTGGTTCCATTTCCCGTATGACTTCCTCGCCCAGGTCAGCAACGACATCATCAACAAGGTCAAAGGGGTCAACCGCGTAGTGTACGACATCTCCTCCAAACCACCCGCAACCATCGAGTGGGAGTAATGCTTTAATTTCAGGCACGGAATGTGCTGTCTTTGCCATCGCTTTGAGAAAACATCTGGAATACTTGAGCGCATTGGCGCTGGTGTTGTTCGCGTTCTTCTTTGCATCAACCAACCTCTTCACCCACGTCCATGAGGGTCCGGAGGGAAAGATTGTGCATTCTCATCCGTGGAGCGGGAAGGCGCATAGTCACAGCGACACGGAGTTGCACCTCCTTCAACTCATCTCAAGCAATATATTCGAGGCGAGCGAACGGATCAGTGTCACGGTGTCAGACAGCCCGGTTGTTCCGTATCATCCGTCAGGGGTCTTGCCGGAAGTAGCCCAGACAGTATTCCATCACGTTCTTGGACTCAGGGCTCCTCCGCTATCGTTATAATCACATGTCTACTTGAAAAGTAGAGCCGTAGTCCGCATGGCCCGCTGCCGGGTCGTGCCTATTCCCGAATTTGATATAACGATAAAATATTCATGAAAACAACACATATTTTCGCCACTGTTGTGGCTATACTCATGGTGTCCATGAGTGGACATACTTATGCAGAGAGCAGAAAAACAGACGCGAGCGTTTCCGGTCACGTCATCGACGCGAAGACCGGAGAGCATCTTCCTTACGTTACCGTGATGATAGGCGGCACCCAGATAGGCATCCAGACATCATCTTCCGGACATTATTCAATCAGAAACCTTCCTTTGGGCAAGCATGAGGTCATCGCGACTTCACTTGGCTATAAAGACGCTTCTGTCACTCTTGAGTTCAAGGCCGGTCAGTCGTACGAGGCCAATTTCAGCCTGGAGCGGGAGAATCTGTCTCTTGACGGGGTGGTGGTCAGCGCCACCAGGAATCATTCCTCCAGAAAAGAGGCTCCAGCGCTTGTCAATGTCATAGACAGCAGGATTTTCGCCACCACCTCGTCTCCGACCCTGGCGGAAGGACTGACTTTCCAGCCGGGTGTCAGGGTGGAAAATGACTGTCAGAACTGCGGATTCACGCAGGCCAGAATCAATGGCCTGGACGGCCACTATTCACAAGTCCTCATCGATTCCAGACCAGTGTTCTCGGCGCTTGCGGGCGTGTATGGTCTGGAGCAGATCCCATCCTCGATGATTGACCGCGTGGAAGTGGTGCGCGGGGGTGGCTCCGCGTTGTTCGGAGCATCCGCGATCGGAGGCACCATCAACATAATCACAAAGGAAGCGATGAGTTCCAGCGCCGGAATCAGCCATGACCTCACCTCCATCGGGGTAAGCGGTGCCTTGGACAACAACACCAGCCTGAACGCATCAATGGTGACGGATGACGGAAGAGGGGGTGTGTTCGTGTTCGGGCAGAAACGTTTGAGGGATGGCTATGACGCGGACGGTGACGGGTTCACGGACATTCCTATGATCAATTCCATCACAGTAGGCACAAGAGGACACCTCCGCGTGAATACTTTCTCCAAAATCAGGCTGGAGTATCATGGAACCAAGGAGTTCCGGCGAGGGGGAGATCGTCTGGATCTTCCGGCTCATGAAGCGCTTATCGCGGAGCAGACGGAACACACGAACAACAGCGGATCTTTGAGCTATGACGGGCAAAGTCAGGATGGCCGGCAAATTTGGAACGCGTATGCTTCCGCCCAGCACATCAGAAGGAGCAGTTATTACGGAACAGGAAAAGATCCGAATGCGTACGGAAAGACCACCGACCTCACCGCGGTCTTCGGCGGTCAATATTCCTACAAGTTTGACTGTCTGCTGTTCATGCCGGCGCAGTTGACCGCCGGTCTGGAATATAACTTTGACGACCTGAACGATGTCTCCCTTGGCTATGACTACAAGACCTCTCAGAAGGTACGCATTTTCGGCTCATATCTTCAGAATGAGTGGAAGAACGCCCGTTGGAGCCTCCTCGCCGGAGTTCGCATGGACAAGCACAGCCTTATTTCACGGCCAGTGCTCTCTCCGAGGGTGAATGTCCGTTACAGTCCTTTCCGTGATCTGAGCTTCCGAGCCATCTATGCGGGAGGATTCCGTGCGCCACAGGCTTTTGACGAGGATCTGCACATCTCCGTCGCAGGCGGAGAACGAATAAGGATCAAACTCGCAGATAACCTGAAGGAAGAACGTTCCCATTCGTTCAGCACTTCCGCCGACTGGTACCACACTTTCGGTACCGTCTCTCTGAATCTGATGGCGGAAGGATTCCTTACAGTGTTGAAAGATACTTATGCGCTGAGGGAGACCGGAGAAAAGGCAGATGGGGGAAAGAGCAATATAATGGAAAGATACAACGGCTCGGGCGCTAAGGTTTACGGATGCACTCTGGAGGGAAGACTTGCTGTCGCTAATGAACTCAGTCTCCAGGCAGGTGTCACTTTGCAGAGAAGCCGTTATGACATCGCGCAGAAATGGAGTGACGATCCCGATGTCGCCCCGACGCGGGAATTATTCCGCTCGCCGGATTGCTATGGCTACATGGTGGCTTCCTACAGTCCGTTCAAGAACTTTGACATAGACCTTTCCGGTACATATACCGGATCGATGCTTGCTCAGCACATGGCCGGTAGCGGCACCAAAGTGGATGTCGCCGTCCGCACTCCTTCGTTCTGGGACATGGGCTGCAAGATCAGCTACGGGTTCAGCGTCATGGACATCTGTCGTCTAAAGTTGCACGCCGGAATCAAGAACATTCTCAATGCTTACCAGAAGGACTTCGACAAGGGGGAGAACAGGGACTCTGGCTACATCTACGGCCCGTCCCTCCCGCGTTCACTGGTCTTCGGCGCCGGACTGAGCTTCTAAAAGTGTCCGTTGGCGTCGAAGACTTGGGAATAGTAATACGGGGCGGAATAGCCGGTCACTATGAGGCCTTTGGGAACCTCCGTGTCGGCGGTCAGTCTGCCATCCTTGTAGATCCAGAAACGGTTCGCCACCTTGCGGTCCTTGGAAAAATATTCAAAATCAAGGCTGCTCCCAAAGAACGCTATCTCCCCTTCGTCTGACATCGCGAAACAGTCGCAGTGCTTGACAAGAGATTCTTGAGGTCCCCTGCCGTAACCAATGCTCTTGCCGACAAACGTCCCGTCGGTTCCGAATTCGTACATGTCACAGGTGTAACTGTCGAAATAATAAATATTTCCGGATGGCGTGATTCCGGAGTAGGAACGTCCTGAACTGAGCGTTGAGTCAGGGAAATCCAGACGGATTTCTTCAAGGTTGAGTCTGGTCGGCCCAGTGACCGGTTTGTCCGTTTTTACGCGCGGGATTCGTGAATAGAGATTCTTGTCGCTTTGGTTGGCGCACGACATTGCGGCTAAGAGTGAACCGGCGATGATTGTCGTCAAGGTTACGTTTTTGGAAAAAATACCACCGTTGGCGAGGACATCATCGGTACAACCCGTCAATAACCGCGATGCGGCAGTCATTCGTGGCACCATTTACCCGACAGGGCGCGAAGCGCAGGTGCCTCGTGTGACTGCCGCATCGCGGCGTCCAAACGAATATTGTTTTATTTAATATGTGCGATTGAATAGACCGGAGCGATCTTCTCAAGCCGGTTGCGGCCGTAGAGCCCGTCCAGTTCTGCGAGGAATATGAACTCGGTGACCTTGACACCATATTCCTTGCCATCGACGGTGATCTTCAGGGCGTCAAGAGCCCTGGCGATGCCCTCCGCGGTGCCGCCGGTGGCCAGAACGTCATCGATGATGGCGATCTTGAATATTCCATCCTCAGCCTTGCCGGCCGCGATGTCGGATTTGCGGAAGTAGAGATTGTCGGGGCCATATTCCTTCATAATCTCGATGCTTTGCAGGTCGTCTCCGGAGTGAGGCAGCTTGCCCTTCTTGCGGAACGGCACGACGTTGGTCACGCCGCTGTCCGAGGTGAGGAGCGGGGCGCAGAACAGGAACGCGCGGGCCTCGGGGGCTGCAACCGTCGGTGCGGTGACGTGGCTTCCGATCTCGTCTATCAGTTTGGTAAAGACCTCCTTGTCCTGGAGGAACGGCATTATGTCAACGAAATTGATGCCCTCTTTGGGGAAATTCTGGTAGAATTTCAGTGTCTCTTCAAACATGGCTGTTGATAACTTTGTTTATTATTCTATGGCAAAGTTATGGACTTTCCATGACATATGTGTTAAATTTGTTTTTTAATTTCATCAAGGAACTAGTCAAATTCCTTAATATTTATGTCAAACAAATCAATCATCGCCGCCACAGTCGCAGCGCTTGCCTTTACTCTAGGAGTAAAGGCTCAGACCAACCTTCAGACTTTCTACGATTTCGGTAAGGATCGCGGTCACGTGACCACCACTCTTGAGGGTTTCTACGGGGACAAATGGGGTAACACCTTCTTCTTCGTGGACTATGACTACAACTCGAAGAACGAGAATGACAAGGTTTACGCTCCAAGCGGGACCTACTTCGAGATCGCGCGTTGCCTCAACTTCTGGCAGAACACAAAACTTGCTCCTTTCAGCTTCCACGTCGAGTACAACGGCGGCGCGTACAACGGCTACACCATCAACAATGCTTTCCTTTTCGGTGTTGACTGGTTCCTTCACAGCAAGGATTTCAAGAACACATTGAATCTCAAGGCCCTTTACAAGACCATCAACTATAACGGCGCGAAGCACGCTGACGGCAGCAAATTCAAGAGCGAGGTTCCGCTCCAGTTCACGGCTGTCTGGGGTATGCAGGATCTGTTCGGCGTTACCGGACTCCGCTTCAGTGGATTCGCTGATTTCTGGTGGGAGGACCACACCATCTGCCCTTACGTAAATGACAAGAAGGCCGGATACCGTGACTGGACAAAGGCGGAGGACGCTCACTTCGTGTTCCTTTCAGAGCCACAGCTCTGGTACAACATCGGCCAGCATTTCGGAGTTGACAACCTCAATATCGGTACTGAGATCGAACTCTCTTACAATTTCGGAACCGGAAAGGGCTTCTTCGTGCGTCCTTGCCTTGGTACCAAGTGGGTATTCTAATATTCAACGACACTTAACAATCCAAGACAATGGCAGAAACAAAAACTCAGGCCGCCGAGCCTAAGAAGTCAGGCTGGATGACCAAACTGTTCGGATTCGATCCGTCCACGATGAAGGTCTCCACCGAGATCGTCGCCGGTATCACCACATTCCTCGCGATGTCCTACATCCTCGCCGTCAATCCTTCAATCCTGGCTGACTGCGGAATGGACAAGAACGCCCTCTTCACGACAACGGCAGTCGCCTCCATCCTGGCGACGCTCGTGATGGCTTTCTACGCCAAGCTTCCGTTCGCCCTTGCCCCTGGTATGGGACTGAACGCCTTCTTCTGCTACACGGTCTGCCTCGGAATGGGCTATAGCTGGCAGTTCGCGCTGACCGCTGTCCTTATTGAAGGTATAATATTCATAATCCTGACTTTGACGAGTGTCCGCGAGGCGATTGTGAACGCCCTGCCGCTGTCGCTGAGAAAGGCGATCGGAGCCGGTATCGGTCTGTTCATCGCGCTCATCGGCCTGAAGGGCGGCGGCATCGTCGTGG
>OQVS01000613.1_pt1 | contig 24545 bp, 23 predicted proteins | sample 1691601 | NCBI WGS metagenome assembly OQVS01 (sample SAMN03418268, study PRJEB22391) | human gut metagenome | biome: human-gut; feature: organic feature; material: feces | host: Homo sapiens | place: Tanzania | collected 2013-01
AGTCCTGCGGTGCTGCGCCAGGTATCTCGCCCTCAAAGTCAGCCACGAAGCGGAACGTGCGACGCATGAGGTCGACGATGTCACTCGGCTGGAGGTCGCCACGCATAAGCAGATAGTTGCCCGTGAGGCAGCCCATCGGTCCCCAATAGACGATGCGGTCCTTCCACTCGGCATCATTGCGCAGGTATGTAGCAGCGAGATGCTCGATGGTGTGGAGTGCACCTGGGTGCAAAGCCGGCTCGCGGTTGGGTTCCTTCATGCGGATGTCGAAGGTTGTTACGGTGTCGCCACCTACTGTGTCTTTGCGCGAGACGTAGATGCCGCGCAAGAGGGTGTTGTGGTTTATTGTGAAGCTTGGTATTTTTTCCATTGTCTTATTGTTTTAGGCGGCGTATAAGCCGAACTAAGCCTTCTTAGGCCTTCTTAAGCCATTGCTAACTAAGCCTTCTCAGGCCTTCCTAAACCCTCCCCGACGGGGAGGGTTGGGAGGGGCTTGATGGTTGGGAGAGGCTCTTTTACTTTTTTACCTTTTTACTTTTTTACTTTTTCAAGGAACGCCTTTGTCACCTCGAACGATCCTTCAGCCATGCGCTCCCAGAAGTCGTAGTACATCTGTGCTTTATGGTCTTTGAGCGGTATGTCGCTGATGATGCGGAAGCTGACGAACGGTGTGTTGTAGATGTGGCAGGTCTGCGCTATTGAGCAGCTCTCCATGTCGACTGCCATAGCCGTGGGGAAGTCGTCGAGGATTTGCTGCATCTTCTCGCGCGAGTTGACAAACCAGTCGCCGGTGACGATGAGTCCGGCGTGAACGCGCGTGTGGCAGTTGAGCGATGTGGCGGTGGCTACGAGGCGTGCATCGCTCTCGAAACGCTCAGGCATTCCGAGCACCTGCCCCATGGCGCACTCGTCGCCACAGTAGACATCGTGGTAGCAGCAAGCGGTGCTCACCACCACCTCACACACCTCAAGACTTGTGTCGGCACCGCCAGCTACACCGGTGGAGATGACGAGGTCGGGGTGGAAGGCTGATATCAATTCGGATGCTCCCACCGCTGCGTTCACCTTGCCGATGCCACACTTCTGCATTACTATCTCGTTGTCGCCGATGCTGCCCACCACGAATGTGCGACCGGCAACGGTCTGTTCCTTCTTGTCGGACGCAAGCGTTTGCAACTGTGCAAACTCCTTGTCCATAGCTACGATAACACCTATGCGCATTACTTCTTCACCTGGATTACGAGATACTTGCTTGTTGACCAGAAGAGCTGCGGATTGCTGATGCGCAGAACGTACTGCTTATTGGCATCCTGCTGCAAGGTGTACGAGCTTGACGGGTGCATGGTGAGAATCTTAGCCGACTTAGAATAGAGCTTTATCTCCTTCTGCACGCGGATATCAATCTTTGTGAAGTAGCTCTTGTTGAAGTTAGCCTGCAGCACCTTCGAGCCATCGAGGATGCGCTGTTCCTTCAGTTCCTTCTTTGTACCGAATACGAACCACGCGGTGTTGAGCTGTGCATCCTGATCGTTGATGGTTTCTGTCTTCTTCGACGACTCCTCTTTCAGCGTCGAGACATTCTCGTTAAGTCCCGTGATTGTCTTGTCGAGGTCAGCGATGTGTATGTTCTTAGCGTCGAGTTCGGCGCGCAACTGCTGCAACTGCTGCTCTTTATCGTTGATTTGAGCAACGAGTCCTTCGATAGTGCGACGCAGCTGGTCGCCCTTAATGCTCGATTCGCGGAGCTGCTGACGCAATTTCTCGAGCAGAGCACGGTTTTGCTGCATTGTAGAAGAGATGAAGCGCACGTCCTCCAGCATCTGCTGACGGCTATTGGCACCCTCTCCCGACTTAGCCACTACGACACGATTTTCAGCCTCACTAATCTCGCGCAAGCCGGTCTGAATTTGGTTGAATGTCTCCATCATGTCGTTGATTTCGCCATCCTTCTGCGAGATGATGCGCTGGAGCGAGTCTACCTGCTCTTCATCTTGAATTGTCTCACCCTTCGATTTGTTCGTAAAATCGCATGATGTCACAGCAAGCAACATCATTGATAATAGTACAAAAGATAGTTTTTTCATATTATTCGTTTTGTTGTTATTTCTCTATTCTTCGTTTCTGAACTTCTTCTTTTTAAACTCCTCGGGCGCAGCTTCGCGCAGAGCGTAGCGTTCCTTGTTGCTCAGCTTCGGCTTCTTCTCCTTAGCCTGTTCTTTTAGTGCCTTGCGTGCCGATATGTCTACGCCAGCGCAGCCTGCCACTACAACGACAATCTCGCCACGTGGCTCGGTCTGCTTGAAGTGGGCGATTATCTCTGCGAGCGTTCCGCGCACACTCTCCTCGTGCAGCTTCGATATCTCGCGGCACACGCTCGCCTGGCGGTCTTCGCCGAAGAACTCGGCAAACTGCTCGAGTGTCTTCACCAAGCGATAGGGCGACTCGTAGAATATCATCGTGCGTGTCTCTGTCTGCAGCGACTGCAGAAGTGTCTGTCTGCCCTTCTTCTGCGGCAGGAAGCCCTCGAAGCAGAAGCGGTCGCAGGGCAAACCCGAACTGACGATTGCCGGGACGAACGCCGTAGCACCGGGCAGACACTGCACCGTGATGCCAGCCTTAGCAGCCTCGCGAGCGAGGAAGAAGCCAGGGTCGCTGATGCCCGGCGTACCGGCATCGCTGATGAGTGCTATCGTTTCGCCAGCTTTTAGACGGTCGACAACTGAAGCCGTAGTGCCGTGCTCGTTGAACTTGTGATGCGACATCAGCCGGTTCTTTATATCGAAATGCTGAAGCAGAATGCCCGATGTGCGAGTGTCCTCGGCAAGCACCAAATCTGCCTCTTTCAATATGCGGATGGCACGCATCGTCATGTCTTCCATATTGCCCACCGGAGTAGGCACAATATATAATATACCCATATTGTGGGCAAATATAGTTATATTAATCAAGAACGGCAAAAAAACATGTCGTTTCTTTGCAATTTTTAAAACGTATTCGTAAATTTGTACTCACAATGAAAGCAAATTTAGAGGGCGAGAAGTATCGCCAAGGTAGAATCGAAGTAGTGTGCGGTTCGATGTTCTCGGGCAAGACCGAGGAGTTGATACGCCGCATCAAGCGAGCGACATTCGCCCGCCAGAGAGTAGTTATATTCAAACCACAGATAGACACACGCTATTCTGAGGAGGAGGTGGTGAGCCACGACCGCAACGCCGTGATGTCTGTGCCACTCAGCACATCAACTGAGATACTGGAGTACGTGCAGAAGCACACCACCAGCACCGAGGGTTACGACTTCGACGTGGTGGGCATCGACGAGGCACAGTTCTTCGGCATGGATCTCGTAGAGGTGTGCAACCAGCTCGCCAACAACGGTGTGCGCGTGATTATCGCCGGCTTGGACATGGATTTCCAGTGTACGCCCTTCGGGCCGATACCGGCTCTGTGCGCCGTAGCCGACGAGGTGACAAAGGTACACGCCATCTGCGTGAAGTGCGGAGCACTCGCCTACGTGAGCCACCGCCTTGTGCACGACCAGAACCAGGTGCTCATTGGCGAGCAAACCGAATACGAACCGCTCTGCCGCGAGTGCTACAAGAAAGCAACAAACAAATAATTATATGAGCGAAGAAAAGATTACATTCGACAAAGTGATGCGCTGGGCAACAGTAGCCGCCATCAGTATTGCCGTCTTTGCCATCACCGACTATCTGAGCAGCGTGCTGCTACCCTTCTTCATCGCATGGTTGCTGGCATACCTGCTCTACCCGATGGTGAAGTTCATACAGTATCGTATGCACATAAAGATACGTGCCATAGCGATTATCATCGCCATGCTCGCCATTCTGTCGGTAATCGGACTGCTCATCTACTTCATCGTACCACCGATGGTGAGCCAGTTTCAGAAGCTATACGAGTTCATACTCCACTGGCTACATCAAACCACACACACCAACGACTTCTCGCGTATGGTGAAAGACTGGGCGGTGCAGAACCAGGAAGCGCTGGAACGTTTCTTCAAGAGCAAGGACTTCAGCGACACACTGAAGACGGCAATGCCGAAGGTGTTCTCTGTGATAGGACAGACAGCCAACATCATAATGTCCATCATCGCCTCGTGTATCACACTGCTCTACACGTTCTTCATACTACTCGACTATGAGTTCCTCACCACCAGCTGGGTGAAGATATTCCCGAAGAAGAACCGCCCGTTCTGGCAAGAACTGGCTCAGGACGTAGAGCGCGAAATGAACAACTACATACGCGGACAAAGTCTCGTGGCACTGTGTATGGGCATCATGTTCTGCGTAGGCTTCAGCCTCATGGACTTCCCCATGGCTATCGGTCTGGGCATACTCATCGGCGTGATGGACCTCGTGCCCTATCTGCACACCTTCGCACTCATACCAACCGCCTTCCTCGCCATGCTCAAAGCAGCCGACACAGGGCAGGACTTCTGGATGGTGTTCGGACTGGCGTTCGGTCTATTCTGCGTAGTGCAGATTATCACCGACATGTTCGTCACACCGAAAATCATGGGCAAGGCAATGGGACTCAACCCTGCCATACTGCTGCTCTCGCTCTCGGTGTGGGGCACACTGCTCGGCTTCATCGGACTGATTGTTGCGCTGCCACTCACCTCCCTACTCATTGCTTACTGGCAACGCTACGTGACAAAAGAACACCTTAACGAAGACGAGGGCAACGCGCAAAAAAACAGTAGAAAGCCAACAGAAATAGAAGAAAAAGGAGCGGAAAACGTAAAAAACAAATAAAATATTTGCGTATATTACAAAAAACCACTACCTTTGCACTCGCTTTTGGAATACAAAGCAAATACGGAGACTCGCTAGCTCAGTTGGTAGAGCACAACACTTTTAATGTTGGGGTCATGGGTTCGAGCCCCATGCGAGTCACGAAAAAGAGGATACAGCTTCGGTTGTATCCTCTTTTTTTTGTTTAAGCGTTTGGTGCTTTCCTACAAAAATCGTATCTTAGCAATCTGAAACAAAAGACCTATGGCATTCGAAAAAGAAATAAAGGAATACGACGACTTGCGAAGCAAATACCAAACGCTCGTTGTCGACAGAATGAATAAAGAAGAATACGTCAAGTATAACGAAGTGCTCTTCTCTACACACTCGTGTGCTATAGAGGGCAACTCGTTCTCCGTGGACGACACACGCGAGCTGAAGGAGAAGGGATTAGGCATGATTCCGGCTGGCAAAACGCTGTTAGAGGCGTTCGAGATGCTCGACCACTTCGACGCATTCGAGCACATGATGCAGAACGTACAACATCCGCTCGACGAAGCACTGCTGAAGGAAATCAACCGACGCGTCTGCTGCCACACGCTCGCCTACCGTGCGCCCGACGCCACTCCAGGCGAATACACGACAACCGACATGGCTGCCGGCGACACCGTGTTCGGCGACCACGAAGAACTAATAGCCCGAGTGCCGCGACTGCTGGAGTCGACGGAGCAGACCATTGTTTCTGCAGCCACACACCCGATGGTGGTTGCCGCCCGCTTCCACGGCTTCTACGAGTATCTGCACCCGTTCCGCGACGGAAACGGCAGAACAGGTCGTCTTGTGAGCAACTATATCCTGCTGCGCATGGGACATCCGCTGCTCATCATCCCGTCGGAAGCCCGACAGGAGTACATCGCCGCCCTACGCATGATTCGCACCGAAGCCACCGACGAGCATCTCGTACGCTTCTTCTTCAAGATGGCGGTGAAGCGGATGCAGGAGGAAATGAAGCAGAAGGAAGCGAATACCAAGCGATTCAGCACATTCCTCTTCTAAAGCAATTACGCGGTACGCAGCACAATAGTGGCAGAGGACGCCACTGAATTCTGCACTTCAACCATCAGATTCCGTACGCCGCCCAATCGGATTCCGTTCGCCGCCCGATCAGATTCCGTACGCCACCCAATCGGATTCCGTTCGCCGCCCGATCAGATTCCGTTCGCTACACGATCAGATTCCGTTCGCTACACGATGACATTTCATGAACAGAAGGATGACATTTCGTGAACAGAAAGACGAGACGGTTTGTGAATCAGACCGACTCATCGAGGTCGTATAGCACGAGCGAGCCGAGCACAACCAGTGCTATCGCTATCATGAGCGAAGTATGGAACAGCGTTGTCCACTCGGCTGACGGGGAGAAGGAGACGGAAGTGGGAAGCGAGAGCGAGAGCGAGCCCACCCTATCCTGTATGGCGTGAGCCACATCGCCAAGGAAACCGCCAACCGCGCCACACACGCGCAGCTTGAGCAGTTGAAAACCGTTGACGAAGAAGAAGACGGCAACGCAGACCGCTGCCATCGCTGCCGTCCACAAGCGGTAGAGACGGTAGCAGCGGGCGTCCACTTCCTCGGGCAGACGGCGCATGAGGCGGTCGGTGAATCCGTCGTCGGCGATATCCATACGAGCGCTGTCGGCGAAGAACCGCTGAAGAAGCGCCTCGTCGACAGTCTCGTCATAACTTGTTTTATTCTTTACATCAGTCATAGCATGATTGAATTTTTACGTTGTCTTTTAGTTTTCCACCTACATTTAAGGCCTAAGAATATCCGTTCTGCCGCAGGAAGGCGGTTAGTTTCTGCTTTCCGCGGAAGAGATGCGACTTCACCGTGCCCTCCGCCATGCCCGTTATTGCGGCAATGCGTTCGATGGGATAGCCGTCGACGAGCTGTAGCGTGACGCATGTGCGCTCAGCGTCGGGCAGACGGGCGAGAGCACCGTAGACATCCATCCCGAGCGACCGGTCGGCACCGGCTGCAGCGGGACACACTGCGTCGAGGTCATCGGCAGACGGGCGCAGCCCGCGCCGATAGTCGTAGAACACGTTGTAGGCTATGCGGAAGAGCCATGTGGAGAACGCCGCCGAACCGCGAAACTTGCCGATGCTGGTATAAGCCCTTATGAAGGTGTCCTGCGCGAGGTCGTCGCTCAGCTGCGCGTCTCCCAGCGTCTGGTGGAGGAAGAAGCGCCTTATAGGCGACTGATACTTCCTGACAAGACGGTCGAAAGCCGTCTTGTCGTGAAGCTCAGCCACCTGCTGTATAAGAGAGAGATCGTCGTTAGTATCCTTCATATCGTTCTGTCTTTAAAAGAATGGGGTCAATGGTCGGTTTCGTCGTCGCGCTTCTGCCACGGCATCTTACTGTCGTAGTTGTACTTCACCATGAACATCTGTCCGAGTCCGATGCACGCCACGAGAGCACCGATGCCCATGAGCGACTGCATACCGAAGAACCAGAAGAAAATCATGAGTCCGGCGCCAATCGACGTGTTGCGCACTCCGCGGCGCCACATATACTCGGGCGACTTCTTGCTGAGCGGTTTCAGTTCGTCGGTGAACGGTTCGCCCTTCTCCATAGCCATCTCAGTCAGGCGCACGCGGTCATTGTGGCGGCGCATGAAGTAGCGTATGACGAGCAGAACGACAATGATAGGCGCAAGGAAGCACAGCAGCATCGGCACGAAAACGCACACTATAAGGAAGAGCTTTACGATCCATCCTGGCAAACTGTTGTAGAACGAGAGCAGTTCGTCGCGACTGACAGGGGCATCGTTGTCGAACGTGGCTCCGCCGTTAGCGGCAGACGCCGTGTCGGCGGTTACGGTATCCGAGTAAGCCACTATGCCATCCTCCTCGTCGGCAGCGTCCTTATCCTTCGTGTCCACCATCTGCGTGTGCGGACGGTTGCGGTGAGACTGCTGAGCGGTGGAAGCCACGGGAGCCGCTGCGCTGAGCGCGAGCAGCATTGCCATTAAAAAGATTGTCTTTTTCATATCTATTCGTATTTTTTAGTTGTTTCTATATGTTTGACTGATAATGAAAGCGATAAGTTGCAAAGCTACAAAAAAATTCTTCAGAATATGGAGCGCGTTAGCTACATTTTTTGTATCTTTGTATCTGCTTCTATGTCATACATTATAAACTACACATTATTATATAGTATAATATCACGGGTAAAACAGGATTAGAACCCACGAAGCAGAACAGAACTTTAGAAAAAACGAAACTTACAGATATGAACGACTTTAGAAAATTCGCAACAAGTAGACTCGGCATTAACGGCATGATGCTCGACGACGTGATGAAGGCTCAGGCGCAGTACCTCAACCCGTATATCCTTGAGGAGCGCCAGCTCAACGTGACACAGATGGACGTGTTCTCGCGCTTGATGATGGACCGCATCATCTTCCTCGGCACAGAAATCAACGACTATACAGCTAACACACTCTCGGCTCAGCTGCTCTACCTCGACTCAGTAGACCCAGGCAAGGACATCTCTATATACATCAACTCGCCTGGCGGCAGCGTGACAGCAGGCCTCGGCATCTACGACACCATGCAGTTCATCACCTCCGACGTGGCAACGATGTGTACCGGCATGGCGGCTTCGATGGCAGCAGTGCTGCTCGTGGCAGGTCAAGAGGGCAAGCGCTCGGCACTGAAGCACAGCCGCGTGATGATTCACCAGCCGCTCGGCGGCGTGCAGGGTCAGGCTTCTGACATCGAGATCGAAGCACGCGAGATACAGAAGTTCAAGAAAGAACTCTACACCATCATCTCCGAACACTCGCACACACCGTTCGACAAGGTGTGGGCAGACTCCGACCGCAACTACTGGATGACAGCCGAGGAGGCTAAGGAGTACGGAATGATCGACCAGGTAATGATACGCAAGAAGTAAAGAGAAGAGAAAAACAAAAATGCCAAAGAAAGTATGTAGCTTCTGCGGAAGAAGCGAGAAGGACGTAAACTTCCTCATAACCGGAATGAACGGCTTCATCTGCGACTCGTGTGCGCAGCAGGCCTACCAGATAGTGCTCGAAGCCGGCTTCGGACCGGAGGGAACACGTAAGAACTCGGGCGCGTTCGACGTGTCGCTCAACGACGTGCCGAAGCCAACAGAGATAAAAGAATATCTCGATGAATACATCATCGGTCAGGACGATGCAAAGAAGTATCTGTCCGTAGCCGTCTACAACCACTACAAACGTCTGCAGCAGCACACCAATGACGCTGAGGACGACGGCGTGGAGATAGAGAAGAGCAACATCATCATGGTCGGCTCGACCGGCACGGGCAAGACTCTCCTTGCACGCACCATAGCAAAGCTGCTGAAGGTGCCGTTCACTATCGTTGACGCTACGGTGTTCACCGAGGCGGGATACGTGGGCGAGGACGTGGAGAGCATACTCTCGCGCCTGCTGCAGGTGGCTGACTACAACGTGGAGGCAGCGCAGCGAGGCATCGTCTTCATCGACGAGATAGACAAGATAGCGCGCAAAGCAGACAACCCGAGCATCACACGCGACGTGAGCGGTGAGGGTGTGCAGCAAGGACTGCTCAAGCTGCTCGAGGGAACAATGGTGAACGTGCCGCCAAAGGGTGGACGCAAGCACCCCGACCAGGACTATATACACGTCGACACACGCAACATTCTGTTCATCTGCGGTGGTGCATTCGACGGCATCGAGCGCAAGATAGCACAGCGTCTGAACACTCACGTGGTGGGTTTCAACTCGGTGCAGAACGTGCGCAACATCGACAAGGGCAACCTCATGAAGTATATCCTGCCGCAAGACTTGAAGTCGTTCGGCTTGATACCCGAGATTATCGGACGTCTGCCGGTGCTCACCTACCTCAATCCGCTCGACCGCGAAGCACTGCGACGCATCCTCGTAGAGCCGAAGAACTCCATCATAAAGCAGTACACAAAGCTCTTCGAGATGGACGGCATCAAACTGGAATTCACACCAGACACATTCGACTTCATCGTGGACAAAGCCGTTGAGTACAAACTCGGTGCACGCGGACTGCGCTCTATCGTGGAGTCAATCGTGATGGATGCCATGTTCGAGGCCCCAACAAAGAACATCGACAACTTCACCGTAACGCTGGAGTACGCAAAGGCGCAACTGGAGAAGTCAAATCTACAATAGTATCCGAAAGGATATTAAGAACTTTATATTACTATGACTGCTACAATTAACCTCAACGAACAGCTAAAACACCACTTCGGGTTCGACTCGTTCAAGGGCGATCAAGAAGCTATTATACGCAATCTGCTTGAAGGCAATGACACATTCGTGCTCATGCCTACAGGCGGAGGCAAGAGTTTGTGCTATCAGCTGCCGTCACTAATCATGGAAGGCACCGCTATCGTGGTGTCACCACTCATCGCGCTGATGAAAAATCAAGTAGATGTAGTGAACGGACTCAGCGAGGAAAGTGGCGTGGCTCACTATCTGAACTCGTCACTCAACCGCGCTGCCATCAATCAAGTGTACAAAGACGTACACGAAGGACGCACTAAACTGCTCTATGTGGCACCGGAGTCGCTCAACAAAGAGGACAACTTAGAGTTCTTCCGTTCGTTTAAGATTTCGTTCTACGCCATCGACGAGGCGCATTGCATATCGGAGTGGGGACACGACTTCCGCCCCGAGTATCGCAACATACGCCCCACAATCAACAAGATTGGCGCAGCACCAGTCATAGCACTCACAGCCACTGCCACCGACAAGGTGCGCATGGACATAAAGAAAAGTCTCGGCATCACCGACGCTAAGGAATTCAAGAGCTCGTTCAACCGTGCCAACCTCTACTACGAGGTGCGCCAGAAGACGAACGACATCGACAAACAGATAATAAAATTCATAAAACAACACCCTGGCAAGAGCGGTATCATCTACTGCATCTCGCGCAAGAAGGTGGAAGAATTGGCAGCCGTGCTGAAAGCCAACGACATAAAAGCCGCTGCCTACCACGCCGGACTCGACTCGGCAACACGCTCGCAGACGCAAGACGACTTCCTCATGGAGCGCATCGACGTAATCGTGGCTACCATAGCCTTCGGCATGGGCATCGACAAACCCGATGTGCGCTTCGTGATACACTACGACATACCGAAGAGTCTTGAGGGCTACTACCAAGAGACGGGACGCGCAGGACGCGACGGAGGCGAAGGTATATGCATCGCTTTCTACGCCTACAAAGACCTGCAGAAACTGGAGAAATTCATGGAGGGCAAGCCCGTGGCAGAACAGGACATCGGCAGGCAACTGCTGCAGGAGACTGCCGCATACGCCGAGACATCGGTGTGCCGACGCAAGGTGTTGCTCCACTACTTCGGCGAGGAATACACAAAGGAGAACTGCGGCAACTGCGACAACTGCCTGCACCCGAAAGTGCAGCGCGACGGTCAGGAGGCTCTGCTCATCGTACTGAAAGCTATCATCGCCGTGAAGGAGGCTTTCCGCCAAGACTATATCGTCGACTTCGTGAAAGGACGCGCCACAGACGACATCGTGAGTCACCACCACGAACAACTCGAAGAGTTCGGTGCTGGCGAGGATATGCCCGTGAAGATATGGAACCCTGTGATACGCCAAGGCATGATAGCAGGCTACATACACAAGGACATCGAAAGCTACGGACTTCTGAAGATGACAGCCGCAGGCAAGCGCTATGTGAAGAACCCTACACCATTCACATACGTAGAGGACACCGACTTCTCGGAAACCGAGGAAGAAGCAAGCGAAGCAACAGCTTCTGCGCTCGACCCAACACTCTACAACATGCTCCTCGACCTCAGAAAGAAGACCGCACGCAAGCAGAACCTGCCGGCATACGTCATATTTCAAGACGTATCGCTCGAACAGATGGCAACGATGTACCCCGTAACGCTCGAAGAGCTGCGCAACATCCAGGGCATCGGCGTGGGCAAGGCAAACCGCTATGGCAAGCCGTTCTGCGAACTGATTAGCCAGTACTGCAAAGACAACGAGATAGAACGCCCCGAAGAGCTCTTCGTGCGCACCGTAGCGAAGGACTCAATGAAGAAGGTGAAGATAATACAGTATCTCGATCGACGTATGCCACTCGACGATATTGCCTCAGCACTTGGACTCGACTTCGAGGACTTGCTCAACGACCTCGATGCCATCGTCTACAGCGGAACGAAGCTGAACATAGACTACTTCCTTGAGGACGTGATGGACGAAGACCAAATAGACGATATCTACGAGTACTTCCGCGAGTCGGACACCGACGACATCGACACCGCACTCGACGAACTCGGCGACTACGAAGAGAACGAAATACGCCTCGTACGCATAAAGTTCCTCTCCGAACAAGCCAACTAACACAGCCAGAGGGTGCACTTGTCTCAAGTGCACCAAATATATTTAACAGTGCACCTATTGTGTTGGTGCAGTTGAGACAACTGCACCCCCTTGAGCGACAACTGCACCCCCTGACTGACCCAAGCTTCCACAAAATCCGTTAATTAGCATTAACGCCACAAATAAATCTACTTTTATTTTTCGCGTATGGATTTTTATTGCTAAATTTGCACGCAATAAATTTTTAAGTTATATGTCATCATTTGTTGCTGATAAAATTGTAATGGACGGTCTCACATACGATGACGTCCTCCTTATCCCCGCTTATTCAGAGGTATTGCCGAAAACGGTAGAGTTGAAAACCAAGTTCTCACGTAACATCAGCCTGAATGTGCCATTTGTTACAGCAGCCATGGACACCGTAACGGAGTCGGCTATGGCTATTGCCATTGCGCGTGAAGGTGGTATCGGTGTTATCCACAAGAACATGTCGATTGAAGACCAGGCCCGTCAGGTGGCAACCGTTAAGCGTGCTGAGAATGGTATGATTTATGCTCCGGTGACTATTCGCCGCGGCAAGACAGTGAAAGACGCTCTCGACATGATGGCAGAGTATCACATCGGTGGTATTCCTGTCGTTGACGACGAGAATCATCTCGTGGGCATCGTGACCAATCGTGACCTTCGTTTCGAGCGTCATCTCGACAAGCTTATCGACGATGTGATGACACACGAGAATCTTGTTACCACTCACATCAAGACCGATCTCGCTGCTGCCGCCGATATTCTTCAGTCGAACAAGATTGAGAAGCTGCCCGTAGTTGACAGCGAGAACCACCTCGTTGGTCTTATCACCTACAAGGACATTACCAAGGCTAAGGATAAGCCTATGGCTTGCAAGGACGAGAAGGGACGTCTTCGTGTTGCTGCCGGTGTTGGCGTAACCTTCGACACTCTCGACCGTATGAACGCTCTTGTAGAGGCTGGAGCCGACGCTATCGTAATTGACACCGCTCATGGCCACTCAAAGTTCGTAATTGAGAAGTTGCGCGAGGCAAAGGCTTCGTTCCCCAACGTAGACATTGTTGTGGGCAACGTGGCTACTGGTGCTGCTGCCAAGATGCTTGTCGACAATGGTGCCGACGCTGTTAAGGTAGGTATCGGTCCGGGCTCAATCTGTACAACACGTGTCGTTGCAGGTGTAGGTGTTCCTCAGCTGAGTGCAGTTTACGATGTTTACTCTGCTTTGAAGGGTACTGGTGTGCCTTTGATTGCTGATGGTGGTTTGCGCTACTCAGGCGATGTAGTCAAGGCTATTGCTGCTGGTGGAAGCTCTGTAATGATTGGTTCGCTTGTAGCAGGCACCGAGGAGAGCCCCGGCGACACTATCATCTTCAACGGACGTAAGTTCAAGAGCTATCGTGGCATGGGTTCTTTGGAGGCTATGGAGAACGGTTCTAAGGACCGCTACTTCCAGGCTGGAACAAGCGATGTTAAGAAGCTTGTACCGGAGGGTATCGCAGGTCGCGTGCCTTACAAGGGAACTGTTCAGGAGGTTATCTATCAGCTTATCGGTGGCTTGCGCTCAGGTATGGGCTACTGTGGAGCTGGCACAATCGAGGCAATGCACAATGCAAAGTTCACTCGCATCACCAATGCCGGTGTGCTTGAGAGCCATCCTCACGACATCACTATTACAAGTGAGGCTCCTAACTACTCACGTCCTCAGTAAAGACAACTGATAGATTGACAGTTGACTGTTTATCTTGCTTCGCTCCAAGTGATAATAGCCAATTGTAAATTGAAAAAAAGCAATGGCTCGGCCCCGTCCTTTTCTGTAAGGAGTGTGCCCGTGCCATTGCTTCACCTATTTTAAATATATACGTATTTTATCATACATTAAAATGAAATTTAAATCACTGTTGGCTGCCCTGCTTCTTGCTGCAAGCTATGCAGGCGCGCAAACCACCGACCCAGTAGTAATGACCATCAACGGGAAACCGGTGTTGCGCTCAGAATTTGAATATTCTTACAACAAAAACAACTCCGAAACTGTTGTCGACAAGAAGAACGTCGATGAGTATGTGCCACTTTTTGTGAACTATAAGCTCAAGGTGCTTGCCGCCGAGGCTGCTGGCATTGACACAACAAGCTCGTTTCGCAAGGAGTTTCTGATGTATCGCGACCAGCAGGTGCGTCCTACGTTCATCAACGACAACGACGTGGAGAACGAGGCGAAAAAGATATACAAAGACACGCAGACACGTGTCGACGCTAATGGTGGACTGGCCCATGCCGCCCACATTCTTGTCATGATAAACCAGAAGGCAACGCAAGCGGAGCAGGATGCTGCTAAAATGCGTGCCGACTCAATATATACAGCACTTGAGAAGGGCGCTGACTTTGCCGACCTGGCACGTCGACTTTCCGACGACAAAGGCTCAGCCCGACGTAATGGCGATTTGTCGTGGATTCAGAAGGGGCAGACTGTGAAGGAATTCGAGAATCAAGTGTTCTCGATGAAGCCTGGAGAACTCTCCAAACCGTTCCTCTCACCATTTGGCTATCATATAGTGAAGCTCATTGCAAAGCAGAACTTCTTCCCCTACGACTCGGTGCGTGCCGACATCCGTCGCTTCATTGATCAGCGTGGCTTGCGTGAGCGCATCATCTCGCAGAAGCTTGACTCTATAGCCAAGGCATCGGTGCCTAAGACTACTGCAGAAGCGCTGCTCACTCAGCGTGCCGATGAGCTTGCTGCCAAGGATCCTGCCTTGCGCAATCTCATCCGTGAGTATCACGACGGCCTCCTGCTCTATGAGATTTCCAACCGATTGGTTTGGGAAAAGGCTGCCAAGGACGACAAGGCTCTCGCTGCTTACTTCAAGAAGAACCGCAAGCGTTACGCATGGACAGAACCTCGCTTCAAGGGCATTGCCTACAATTGCAAGGATGCTGCCGACGTGGAGGCGGTGAAACTCTCGCTCAAGAACGTGGATTTTGCCGATTGGGCTGAGACTCTGCGCAAGCAGTTCAACGATTCCACCTTGCGCATAAAGGTGGTGAAGGGCATATTCAAGAAGGGCGACAATGCTCTTGTCGACCGCGATGTGTTCAAGAAAGATACCGTCTACAATGCTCCTAAGGACTACGACTACTCTGCCGTATATGGCACAGTGATGAAGAAACCTAAGGATTACAGCGATGTGCGTGAGCTTGTTGTTGCCGACTATCAAGAGCAACTCGAAAAGCAATGGATTGAGGACTTGCGCCGCCAGTATCCGGTTGTGCTCAACCAGGAGGCGCTCGCAACGGTAAACAACCATTAAACAGACAATAAATGAATAAATCCTTTAAAAGAAATATTCACAAATAAAATTATTGAAAAGATATTAGATGAACAAACAGAACAAACTTACTATAGCCATGATAGCTTTGCTGGTTTGTGCGGGCATTGGTGCCAGTGCAGGTCGCATGTCGGGCAATAACCATTTTGCAAGCGACACAACCAACATGGCTGTAACACTGCCCGAGCTTTCGGAGTCGCGACCCGTTGTTGACAGTGCGGCTGAAGAGACTACAGCTCCCGAACACAGTGTCGTGGACGAAGTGATATGGGTAGTGGGCGACCAACCCATTCTTAAGTCTGATGTTGAGATGATGCGCCTTCAAGGTGAGGCCGAAGGCATCGATTGGCACGGCAATCCCGATTGTGCAATACCCGAGCAGATTGCTGTACAGAAACTTTTCTTGCATCAGGCAGAGATCGACTCTATAGAGGTGACAGAGGGTGAGATTGCACAAAACATCGACATGCAGATCAACCGTTGGATTCAGCAGGCAGGCTCGCGTGAGAAGCTTGAGGAGTACAAGAAGATGACAGTATCGCAGATGCGCTCGCAACTCCACGACGATTTTAAGAACAATCAGCTCATTCAGGCTATGAAGGAAAAGCTTGTGCGCGACATCAGCGTTACTCCTTCTGATGTGCGCAACTATTTCCGCAATATGCCAGAGGACAGCATTCCTTTTGTGCCAACAGAGGTGGAGGTGGAAATCATCACTCGTCAGCCTAAGATTGCCCAGGAAGAGATAAACCGCATAAAGAATGAGCTTCGCGAATATACAGAGCGAGTGAACAGCGGTGAGACTTCTTTTGCCACTCTCGCACGTCTCTATTCCGAAGACCCAGGTTCGGCTCGTCAGGGTGGTGAGATGGACTATACTGGCCGAGGAATGCTCGACCCCGCTTTTGCTGCCGTGGCTTTCAACCTCACCGACCCTAAGAAGATTTCAAAGATTGTAGAGTCGGAATATGGTTTCCACATCATTCAGCTCATTGACAAGCGTGGTGACAAAATCAAGGTGCGTCATATTCTCCGCATCCCTCACGTTTCGGAGGAAGCTACCGATTCTATGCGTGTGCGCCTCGACTCTCTTGCCACCGACATACGAGGTGGCAAATACAAGTTTGAGGAGGCTGCATCCTTTGCTTCCGACGATAAGGACACGCGCAACAACCACGGTCTCATGTCGTTCAACAGCGAGGAGGGACGCACATCGCGCTTCCAGATGAAAGACCTGCCTACCGAGGTGGCTCGCGAGGTGGAGAAGATGGAGGTGGGCGACGTGTCGAACGCTTTCCGAATGATTAACGAGAAGGGCAAGACTGTTGTGGCTATCGTGAAACTGAAGAGCCGCACACCTGCCCATCGTGCCACCATAACCGAGGACTACCAGGTGATGAAGAATGTGGTGCTGCAAAAGCAACGCGCCGATTTCCTCCATCAGTGGGTTGTCAACAAAATCAAGACAACATACATCAAGATGAACGACCGCTACAAGTCGTGCAAGTTTGAGTATGAAGGTTGGGTGAAATAATAATTTCTAAATTTAAAAATTGAGAATTGAAAATTATGAATACCTTTTCAGGTTCACAATGCTCAAGTAGAAACAATTGGCATAGAATCGTCACTCTGACGGTTCTGTGCCTTTTTGGCTTTTGTCTGATGTGTGCCGTAGCATCTCCGTATAAGAAAAAGAAGCGTCAGAAGACCGATGAGCGTGTCTATCTGGTACATGCCGACGAGCTTAAGTACGACCAGTACAGTAGTGTGCCCGACGCCCAGATTGTAAAAGGCAAGGTGCATTTCACTCATGCCGGCTCGCAGCTTTGGTGCGACAGTGCCTATTTCTTCCAGGAGTCAAACTCTGTGGAGGCTTTCGGACATGTGCATTTCAAGCAAGGCGACACCTTGTCGTTGACATGCAACTATGCCGACTACGACGGAGCCGACCAAATGATGCACGCTCGACACAATGTGGTGCTGAAGCACCGTACACAGACTCTCTACACCGACTCGCTCGACTATGACCGCATCTACGACCTTGCCTACTTTTTCGAGGGTGGCAAGCTTGTTGACGGCAAAGACCGTCTTGTTTCCGATTGGGGTGCCTATAGCACAGCCACTCGCCAAGCCTCTTTCTATTATGGAGTGGAGATGTATTCGGGCAAAAACCATATCACCACCGACACCTTGCACTACGACACCCGCACTTCCATCGCTCATGTGGTAGGACCATCCACCATTACCTCGAAGGGTAGCATTGTGCATACCACAGATGGTTACATGAACTCGCGCACCGACCGCTCGCAGCTCTTCGGACGTTCCACTATCGTTGACAAGGACAAATCGATAACGGGCGACTCACTCTACCATGACAATAACAATGGCAACAACGAGGGTTTTGGCAACGTGGTTTATATCGACAAGGCTAACAAGAACGAGCTTCATGCCAACCGCCTTTTCTATAACGACAAGACTGGCTATGGCTACGCCACACAGCGTGCACTATTGCTCGACTACTCGCAGAAAGACACGCTTTGGATGCACGCCGACTCGATGAAGATTTACACCTTCAACATCAATACCGACTCCGTTTACCGCAAGGTGCATGCCTATCCTCATGTACGTGCCTACCGCAGCGACATCCAGGCAGTGTGCGACTCACTTGTGTTCAGCTCGCTTGACTCCTGCATGACGATGTATCGCGACCCGATAGCGTGGAACGCCAACCGACAGTTGCTGGGCGAAGAGATACGTGTCTATATGAACGATTCCACCATACGCAAGGCAGAGATTATCAACCAGGCTCTCTCGGTGGAGCAGGTGGACAACAAGAATCATTTCAACCAAATATCATCGCGACGTATGGACGCCTTCTTCATTGATGGAGCCATGCGCCAAGCCGATGCTACGGGCAATGTGAAGTCGCTGTATTACAACACCGACTCCAAGGATTCTGTGCTCACCGAGCTCAATTATCTTGAGACCGACACTCTGCGCATGTATCTGTCCAGCGAACGTCAGTTGCAGAAGATATGGGCTTCGAAATCGGTGGGTACCATGTATCCCGTGACGCAGATACCACCTGAGAAATATCACTTGCAGGAATTTGCATGGTTCGACTATATACGTCCGCTCGACAAGAACGACATCTTCGATTGGCGTGGAAAGAAGGGGGGCAGCGAACTTAAGGCTGTGCGCCGCCGCGAAGCTCCGAAGCAGAAGCTTGAGGATTGAGTCCTTACATTAGTAATGATTAAAACCGTTAATCCATGCGTGTATTCCACCTCATAACCCACTTCGACCTTGGCGGTGCCGAGCGAGTGGCTGCCAACATAGCAACATCTGCCACACCAGGCATGGAATATCATGTCGCGGAGATGGTGCGTGGCAATTCTGCCTATACTCCAAAGTTCCTTCGTGAGCTTCGGGATGCGGGAGTGGTGTGCCATCGTTCGCTCATGCCCGATGTGCATTTCCATTTTCTCTTCGAGCGTATTGCTGCCTTGTTCTTCCCGCTGCGTATGCTCTACATTATGCTACGCTGGCGTCCTGACGTGATTCACAGCCACACGGAGACTCCCGACATGTGTCTCTACGCATTCTCGCGACTGTTTCCTTGGATGCTTCGCCGCACCAAGATAGTGCGCACAATTCACAACACCCGCTTGTGGACCGGACAACCGTGGCTTGCTGCTAAAGTGGAACGTTTCTTTTGCAACCACAATGCCAACATTGCTATATCCGATTCTGTGCACGACGCATATACCGAGAGGTTCGGTTCTGCTGCACCAATCATTCATAATGGAGTGGGCGAAGTGGAACAGAAACCCTATCCCAATCTGCCCGACAATCGCATAAACATTCTGTTTGCGGGTCGTCTGGAGCAGCAGAAGGGCATATCCACATTGTGCAAAGTGGTGAGAAGGCTTGACAAAACCAACCGCTTCCATTTTGTTATAGCCGGCGACGGTTCGCTCCGCCACCTTGTAGAGCAGACTCTGCGTGGAGAAACAGCTGATGGTATGAATGGAGCGAATACTGTGGCCGAGCCTTTGCATAATGCCGAGCTTGTGCCGCCTATCTATTCTCTTGCCAGCTATATGTCGTCATTCGACTATCTTTTCATGCCGTCGGAGTTTGAGGGACTTAGCATGTTGTCGATGGAGGCGAGCATGAACCGTCTGCCTGTGATAGCCAACTGTGCTCCAGGACTGCGCGACACATTACCCGACGACTGGCCCCTAATGGTAGAAGGCAACAGTGTGGAAGCCTATGAGCGGTTGTTCTGCGACTTTTTGCCTACTTGCAACCGCAAGCAGCTTGCCGACAAGGCGCAAGCATTCGCCATGCAGCACTTCTCGGTGCGCCACATGCAGGAGGAATACGAGGCTGTTTATGCCTCACGGCAATTGTAACAAAAGCAATGACAAGAGTGAGAAAACGATAATATGGGAAAATCCCATTAAGTTTTAGGGAATTTCCCCATAGTATTTATTGAATAAATGGCTAACTTCGCCATCGATAATAAACATAATAAAAAAAAAGAATATGATGAAATCTTTGATACTGGCAATTACAGCATTTGTGCTGTCGGTGACTTCGGTGCAGGCACAAGCTTACACCAATAGCCGCTATTACAACGAGCGCACTGGTCATCTCGACTACTCGCAGAACCACACCGACTTTTTCTTCGGTCAGACAGCCTACTATTATGGCTTGCGTATAGGACCGTCGTTCTCAACAGTCAACTCCGACGACCCAACACTTGATGGAGGCAACTCACAGATAGGATTGAACATTGGTGGTGTGGTTGGTTTTGCACTAACCGACGAGACTCCGCTTTATATCGAGACCGGACTCTTCTACAACGAGAAGGGCGGCAAGAAGACTCTCGACAATGGTAAGAAGATGACCTACGACCTCAACTATCTTGAGCTGCCGTTCGTGTTGAAATATGCCATTGCAGTTGACGATGAATTTTCTGTGCAGCCTTTCTTCGGTGGTTATCTTGCTTGTGGAGTTGGTGGCAAGATACGCAATTACTATGAGCGAGTGGCTGAAAGCTCATTCTCTAAGAAGTATTTCCAACGCTTCGACGGCGGTCTTAAGGTGGGCTGTGGCTTAGGCTACGACATGTTCTATGCCGACCTCGGCTATGAGCTTGGACTTACCAACATTTGCCACGACGAGTTTGACAAGTCGCACAACGGATGCTTTATGCTGACATTCGGTGTTAACTTCTAAAATATTGAAACAGTAAAATACTAATATCGGGCTTTTCATTTTCTGATGTCAGAAAATGAAGAGCCCGATTATTCCACATACCAACATCACCAATATAGGGTTGACCTTGCGGAAACGTGTGAAGTAGAATGTGGCTGCAAACAATGCCACGCTTATTGCAAAATAGGTGGGGTTGGCAATGGGGTCGCCGAAGTTCTCCTTGTTCATGAGCAGCACGGCTGCAGCGGCAATGAGTCCGATGATAGCAGGACGCAGACCTGAGAATATGTCCTTCACGATTTTTGAGTCCTTGTGGGTCATCAGATAGCGCGAGATAAGAATCATGATGATGAACGGCAACCATATTATCGACAATGATGCAAGCACAGAGCCTATTACGGCTGCCCATTCAGGATAGCCTTGGTTCAATACAGCCACATATCCGGCATAGGTTGCAGCGTTGATGCCTATCGGACCAGGCGTCGACTGGCTTATGGCAACGATATCTGTAAATTCGGCACGTGTCATCCAGTGGTTTCTCATCACCACCTCATTATATATAAGCGACAGCATGGCGTAGCCGCCACCGAAGTTGAACGTACCTATCTTGGTGAAGATAATAAACAGTTTGAGGAAAATCATAATCTATCTTTCTTTTTTTACTTTTTAAATTTTCCGTAGAGCCATCCACAAACGCCAGCTGCTACAATAATCCATATTGGTGAAATGCCATGAGCCTTGCTTCCGCTGCCAAATATCGGAAGTGATATAAGCAGACAGCACACTATTGGTATCCACACATTGTTCCATCCTATGTTGGCAGTCTTTGCCATCTTGAACACTGGTGCGGCTATCAGAGCCACCACAGCAGGACGCACACCCATGAAGAACTTCTCCACCCAAGGATTGTCCTTGAAGTTACGGAAACACATTGCTATCACGAGAATGGCGATGATTGAAGGCAACGCAATGCCAACGGCTCCCACTATTCCGCCCCACACGCCACGCAGCTTGTAGCCAATATGGCTTGCCATGTCAATGGCGAAAATACCAGGTGTGGTCTGCGCCACCACCATTATGTCCATAAATTCCTGCTTGTCCATCCATTTGTGATTGTCAACAAACTCCTTCTCCATGATGGGTATCATGGCGTAGCCACCGCCAAGGGTAAAGGCTCCAATCTTGTTGCAGGTAATGAAAAAATCCAATAACATACTGCTATTCTTCTAATGCTTATAATATAAATATGTGTTACAATCTTTCTTTTCTGGGTGCAAAGTTACTGCAACTTAATCAAAGACCATCATTTTCTGTTGCTTTTCTCGCATATTTTGCCTAATTTTGTAGCTATGAACAAGTTGAAACGCTACATAGTATGGCTCCGTCGTATGTCCCACAGCCGAGGCTTTGGGGTACAGTCGCCGTCTGCCTACCGTTTCATACGCTATGTGCTCTGCGAGCATTATCCCTATTATGCCTATGCCGAGCTTCGTCTGCAATATCCGTCGTTGCCGTGGCTTGTGCGCAAGCGTATGGAACTCTACTTTCGCATAGCCAATTACCGTCAGGCAGAATATTTTGTCAGTAATGGCGATGACGCTCAGTTGCTCTCGGCTTATGTGGGTAGCGGATGTTGCCGCACATGTGTTGTGGATGATTTGCGGAATGATTGTGATAGAGTGGAGGTGGCGCGTGTGTGTCCGGTAGAAGGATGCGAGGCTTATCTCGACCGACTGCTTCAGCATACCGACAATCAAACCATGATTGTCATTGAGGACATTGCCGACAACGCGATAGCACAGCGCATGTGGCAACGATTGCTCCACAGCAAGAAGGTGAGCGTAAGCTACGACCTCTATTGGGCAGGTGTGGCGTTTTTTGATACCGATAGATTTAAAACCAACTACATCGTTAACTTCTGACATGAAACTTTACACTAAATCTGGTGACCACGGCATTACCTCCCTTGTAGGTGGCAAGCGCGTGCCCAAAACAGACATTCGCATTTGTGCCTGTGGTGATATAGACGAGCTTAATGCTCATATTGGCCTTCTACATTCTATGACTGGTGATAGGTATGCCTCGCTTCTCACCTCAATACAGTCGTGTCTTTTCCATCTCGGCACAGCCCTCTCTACTTTGTCTGAAGGCGGCATAAAGCCAGAAGATATCACAACCCTTGAGCATGAGATTGACCGTCTGCAAGACTCCACTCCACAGCCCGGCACCTTTGTACTGCCAGGTGGCAGCATGTCGGCAGCCCAGTCGCATGTATGCCGCACCGTATGCCGACGTGCAGAACGTAGTGTTGTAGAATTGTCCTCCCACTACGCAATCGACCCCATAATACTCGAATATCTCAACCGCTTGAGCGACTATTTCTTTGTTCTTGCCCTGAATTTAAACTTTATTGAGGGTATTGCAGAAAAAAAACTATATATTCCTTGCAAATAATATAAAAATTACTATTTTTGCAGCCGAAAGACGGGGCATGGCTGTTAATATGTGCAGCAGCCTTAAGAACTAAGCCCGTTGGAAAAACATTTGTAGAACAGATTAAAAAAACTTACGACTATGTATTGGACACTTGAATTAGCTTCTAAATTGGAAGACGCCCCTTGGCCAGCAACTAAAGACGAACTCATCGACTATGCCATGCGTTCAGGAGCACCTCTTGAGGTGCTTGAGAACCTTCAGGAGATAGAGGACGAGGGCGAAGTATACGAGAGCATCGAGGACCTTTGGCCCGACTATCCTTCAAAGGACGACTTCCTCTGGAATGATGACGAATACTAAAAGCTCACGAGCTGACAAAGCTTAAAGGCAAAAGAATATAAGCGGTATAGGAATTCTACAGCAAGATTCCTATACCGCTTTTTTCGGTCTTTTACCGCTAAATAAACTGCTCAAATAAGTATATTTTGAAGAATTAATCTCCACCTCAAAGGGTATGTCAGCGGTGCCGCCTTCGACCGCAACACCATTAACTCCATGCTCGCAGTCAACGACAGTAAGCGTGTCAACGTCCTTATTGACTCGCTCAGCGGCTCACATCTCAATCGACGCAGGGGTTATGTAGTAAGCAAATTTAACCCGCCAATTTTTCGTAAAGTTAGTCCACCAGTTTATTTTTCTTTGTTTTTATCCCAATATCGGTCATTAAGAAAATGACAAGATTTATTTTAATGACCAATTTGGGATAAATCAAATTTAGATAATTGTATATGGGAAGAATATTGCGAAACAATCTCTTAGGCTATAGTGGAAATGGTGGAGAAGCACAAATATTTCATACATTAAAAAATAACAGCATATTGTACTCATTTTCAGATAAAATGCATTATCTTTGCTTTCGGATTTTGTCACAAGTGACATTTTTGGGGAATATAAGTTGATCAATAATCGTGACAATCCATCATAACTCTTTGGAAATCAATTGTGCATTTCCTCTTCAACGAGGACGAATACTAATCGTTCATCGATTACGATTATCAGTATAAGATAATGGAAATGAGCCATATAGGTGATTTCTTCGGAAATTCCTATATGGCTTTTACCGTTTTTATCTTTATCTTATCTTTCTAATGACTGCAACTAACGTGTTGTTAGTATCACAGACCGTCAGGAGAGAATAAGGAATTGTAGAAAATGTTTGCAAAGTTTTCTACATAAAAAAAGTTAATTTGATCAGTGGAATGTTACGCATATCGCTGATTCTTTATATTTTTGCACCATTAAAGAAAGGAAACGATATGACAGAGATAGCAAACCGTATATACGAGACAAGTGAAGGGCAGATTCTCTTCATCTCAGACT
>OQVS01000615.1_pt1 | contig 24531 bp, 24 predicted proteins | sample 1691601 | NCBI WGS metagenome assembly OQVS01 (sample SAMN03418268, study PRJEB22391) | human gut metagenome | biome: human-gut; feature: organic feature; material: feces | host: Homo sapiens | place: Tanzania | collected 2013-01
GCTCGCCGCGCAAAACTGTCATAAGCATATATACTCCCTGCTCTGTAAACACATAGGGCTTGTATTTTATATTTGAACCCCTTCCCGTATTCAAGGTGAAATTTTTGCACCTTGAAAGTTTTTCCACTTCTTCATCATTCAATTCAAACATAAAATCATCACCTTCGAATTTGGCAATGTTATTCCTAACCTGTCGTTTAAAATTCTTGGTCTCATATCCATAAATTTCTGCTAAATCTGAATCAAGAATAACCTTCTTCCCTCTAAATTCATAAAGCCGATTTTTCATGTATTCTTCTGTAATTTCAATCACCACAATTTCTTGTTTTTTCTCTTCCGTCATAAATTTCTTCCTTGTCTTGTGGTCACAAACTGTGACCGCAAATCTACATGTTTTCCAGACTTTCTATCTTCTTCAAAGCTTCCATATAAGCCATCAGTCTCTTCTTCTGTTCTTCCTTAAGTCCATGGTAATCTTCAATCAGTTGAATGTCATAGGGCGTAAACCGGCTTTCCGGACTCGCAGCCGCAATCTCTTCCTCATCTTCAATTCCTTTTCCGGTAAGAAGCTGCTCCGGGGTAATCTGCAATACATTACAAATATTCATAATTTTATCCGCCGCAGGATTTGTCTTTTTTTTCTTCCATTCACTGATCGTACTGGTCGCAATTCCAACCTGTTTTGCGAACTCAACCTGTGTCATATTTCTGTCTTTTAATACCTTTAATATCCTCTCGCTGATAGTCATTTTATTTTTCTCCTGTATTTCAATATTATAAATTTCATTATTATGAATAATATTTTACACCATAGTAAACATATATTCAATGTAAATATAAAAAAATTCGAAAACATTATGCTTTCGAACTTTTTTATATCTAATTTTATAACATCATTTCCATATATCTTCGGTATGTTTTGAATCCTACTTCTTCATAAAAAGCAAGTGCATCTTCATTAAACTCCCACATATTAAGTTCCATACGATTTATTCCCTGCTCCTTTGTATAAGTTTTTATAAATGCTATCATTTCCGATGCAATTCCCTGCCTTCGGTATTTTTTATCCACACAGAATTCATCAATATCCATAAAATCACGTTCCTGCATAAAAGGAGTTTCCGGTTTATGAATATGATGAAGTACAGCAAAACCGCAGATCATTCCTTCCAATTCCGCCACTATAATTTTCTGCTCGGGATCTTTCCAGATAGTATATATATGATCTTGTAATTCCTTATTAAAACCAGGCTTGAAAACCTCGGGTTTTCCTTCAACATGCAGGTCATTCACCTGTTTTCTTAATTCATTTACCTGAATTAATTCATTTTCTTTTGCAAATCGTATGAGCATTTTTATAGACACCTCTTTTTCTTTATTTTATACTATATACAAGTATATAGTGTGCAAATTATGCTTTCAATTACATATATACAGTAGATATTTATACTTTTTACAACTAATAGTTGCATATGTTGCATTTTAATATTTCATTTTCAAAAGGAGATTTATATGCCTCAGAACGATAGACATAAGGAAAGAAAAATACCTATCGAATTTGATTTTTATAATACTTTGGAATCACTGCCGATAGATAACAGATGCACTATCATTATGATTTCTTGTGGAAGCACAACTTTCAAAATCAATGAACATATTCAGACCATCAAAGCTCCTGCCGTACTTTGTATTTCTCAATACGATAATTTTCAATGTCAGGAACGCATACATCTAAGTGCCAAAGCATTTCATTTTGATCCCTGGTATATAAATGCATGTTTAAAATTTGAAAATCTTGATGACTCAGTTTCCATTGATAAACAATATGTTTATGATAGAAATATGCTTTATATGTTCACTAAACATTATGGATATTTTCAGGGGTTTTTTAACTTAACACCGCAGCAATATATTCACTTGAATGAACTTATGCTTATGATTGGAGCCGAAACATACGCACAAAGCGATGATTACTGGACTTGCCGTATCAGGAGAATGCTTCGTCAGACACTTAATTGTATTTATGATATCTATGTGGACCAATGCAAATTAAACTTCTATGAATTATCTGAGAATTCGAATCCGGTTACTATCTGCACTGATTACATTCATGCCAATTACCGGAATGATATTACACTAAATTTTCTATGCGAGCTTGTTCACCTGAATCGAACCACACTTAACCAGCGTTTCAAACAACAACTCAACTGTACCTGCATTGAATATCTGCTTCATTATCGTCTTAAGATATCACAGGAATTATTATCTAATACCAATCTTAAGATCGATGATATTGCTAATCAATGTGGTTTTAAGTATGGTTCCTACTTCAACCGGCAATTTACAAAATGCCTTGGGATTTCACCATCGGAATTTCGGAAAAATCCAACAGGATATAGCATGTTTGAGGGTGATAAAGTTAAAAAATTATAACCGAAATCAATTTCTTCTCTTGTTAACTGAAACATAAAATCTTCTAAAAATCTCTTAATGTTTCTTTCTACCTATTCACCCTTTGCAGCCATGCGACCGTCTCAACTGTTAAATTTTCATCCACACAAAATTCTGTCCTTCCTGTATCATCAATCGGAAATGTAAATTTGAGGGATTTGATAATCTGTCCATTCTCTTTTGGTGCTTCAAAAATCTGCACTTCTTTTAATAAATGCGAATACATCTGTTTCTTTTCTGCATCTGTCATAACATCATACAACTGTCCAAATGCTTGTAAATAATAATAAATATTACTAGCTGATAATTTATCTTTTTGAGCATTTGTGATTCTGGTGTCCAATTCGTCCATTTCAACATTCAATTCGTAAATCTTTGCATAAGCTCTATCTATTCGTTCGGATAAATCATCATACCTTTTATCATAATCGGGTATAGAAACATCAAGATTATCCTGCTGTTCCATCAGCCTTTTCTGAGTATTTTCTTGATTCCTAATTTGTTTCTCAATATTATCAACTTGTAGTTGTAACTCTTTGACATCAACAGATTCATCTATTTTCTTTTTAAGTATCTCAGTAAATTGTGGTTTTGTCACTAGTCCTTTTACAATTTCAGCAACTGCATTATCAATTTTTGTTTCTCCATAAGTTTTTCTATAGTCGCATTTATGTCCATATATTTTAAGACGGTGCTTACATCCATATTGATACGATGTTGGGTAAAAAGTTCCATCTTTTTTTCTGGTTCGGCTGATATTTCCATACATTCCTGCACCGCACACAGGACACTTAATTATTCCAGATAAAATATGTTCATGCTCTAAATCATGTTTCTTTTCTAACTTACGAACAGTTTCTTTACGTTTTAACTGAGCCTGCAAGAATAATTCCTCTGTGACAATTCCTTCATGCAATCCCTCGTGTATCTCATAATCTTTAGAAACCACACGATGATAAACATTTCGTTCTCCTTCTACCTTGGCATTTTTTGTTCTTCCATAAGCAATCTTTCCCATATATACAGGATTATCAAGAATTTTTTTTACCATTACCGCTGAAAACATGGTAAGTTTTCCATTTTGTCTGGCAACTTTTGAAATACCATTGTTTTCAAGATATTTTGCAACCCCTGTATAACCTAAATCAGTATGGACAAACTTATCAAATATAATGCGAACAGCTTCGGCTTCATCCTCTTTAATTACAAGAGAACCATCGACAAGCTCATATCCATATGGGGCAAAACCACCATTCCATCTGCCTTCTTTTGCTTTCTGCATACGTCCTGCCATAGTTTGCTCATGAATATTTTCACGTTCTATCTCTGCTACTGCGGCTAAAACATTGATGATTAATTTTCCTGAACCTTCCTCAGAACATACACCATCTTTTACACAGATTAAATCAACTCCATAATCCTGAATAAATTGCAGAGAGTTCATTATATCTGCCGAATTACGACCAAATCGTGAAAGTTTAAATACCATTACATATCTGACACCATCTTTTTTTGAACGAATATCATCAAGCATCTTTCTAAACTCTGGACGACCTGCCATATTCTTACCCGATTTACCCTCATCTGAATATTCTCCAACAATCTGATAGCCATGCATATCAGCATATGCTTTTAACATTTCATCCTGTGCACTCAATGAATAGCCATCAATTTGAAGTTCTGTAGAAACACGTCTGTATGTATATACTTTTACTGGTTTTTCATTCATTATGTGTCCTCTTTTCTTACTTCTATTATCTATGTTATTTCTGTCCACATATTACCATGTTTTATTACACATTTCAATAATTAAAGGGAATTATTTAACTTCATCTATTAAATAATTCCCAAATAATTAATCATATATAATATTTAATTTCTCAGCATATTTTTCGTACATCGAAACCAAAAATCTGGTAAAGCGTTCAAGTTGTAAATCTTGGCTGTCTGTATTAAAATTATCATCCTGCATCATTTCATCTAATTTCTTTTCTAACGAATCCTGCTCACTTTTTTTGTACATCGCAAATGCACCATTAAAGCATTTGCCTGAGCCTGACATATGATTGTTATTTTACCTCTCAACCTTTAACTCCTCCTTCCTGTCAGATTATTTAATTAAAGGGCATATTTTCTTGTTCACTGGAATCATCATAATCAAACGGTGTTTTCATTCCAGCAGGTATTTTCTTAAAGCGTTGTAAATACTCCTGCATTGTTGGATATGTAATTATCCCATCTGGCGTGTACTCCTTTACACCCCCATTAAATCGGCGAATCCATGCTTCATAAGAGGATTTTTGTTCTGGGTCTTTCTGTACCTCTGCGTACTGCATTTCAAAAGTCCAGTTTGATACCACATAGATGGTTGTTGCGCAACAAATTTTCGGAGTGTAACGAGCAGGCAAAATCACGGGGTATATGTCTAAGTAGTTCAGCATATCTTGTAGTCTTAATGAACTACGATATTCCTCAAAGACCAGCACCGGCTGGCACTGGTAACTGTCAAACGGATGTTGGTAATCGGTAATCCTATAAACATTTTCATCCCCATATTCATCAAGAATATCTCTTGATTTCCCGAGACCTGTACTGCCTGTTATATAGTTGACTTTCAGATCAAGTCGGCGTTGCCCCTTGAACTTGTCAACCAGATAGGCAAGACGGAGCTTATTTATTTTGTCAATGTGCTTGATTGCTGTTTCTGGAATAAGTTCAATAATTTCAGAATCGGTCATTCCATCTTTTACAAGACTATACATATATTCCAAATCGGAACGTCTGCCTTGCTCCTCCTGTGGACAGTCTCCTATTTCCTCGAATGTATCACTGTGGTTAGTACCAGTATGCACCTTTCCAGAGGAATCTTTATACTTATAAGTGCCATCCTCTTTTTTGTGATGCTCCGGTGCGGATTTCAGGAGATAATTTCGGTTCTGAATAGATGTACCCAGAGCAGTGGCTATATTTGCACTTGGAAACATACTTTTTATTGTCAGAAATTGAATCGCATTATGGTATTTCACATACACATGCGTGTGATACGTTCCCTGACTGCCTGTTTCATCACACATAGCAATATAGTCAACCTGATACTTGCACAGCTTCTTTTTAATGTTGCTGTGGCTTTCCTCATGCTCAGCAGGATTGTTAATTGTGAGCATGTACTTTCGGCTTCGTGAGTTCTTTTTCTTATCCATCAATATCACCTCCATATAGCCGGTTGCTTTTTCGTTGTTACAAATGGAGTATACAAAATTTCAGGAAAACAATAATTCAGCAGAACGCCAATTTTTTGGGGAAAAGCAGAGCGCCCACATAAATGAGCGCCCATACATTAATCATATGCTGCTGAGATTATCACATCTGTTCCTGCATCCTTGATACTTACCACATGAAAGCCGGTGTAGAATGCTGGATACTGCTGTATGAACATCATTTTTTCATAATCAAACAGGCTTTGATATACTATGTTCATTCTGCGTGTTTCTATATCAATCGCTGAATTTATTTTCTGACGGGCAATTTCTAACATGGTAGTGGAAATTCTTTCAGGGGTTTTCTTTAACCAGCGGTAAGAATATAAGGAAACCTCATCTATGGTATATCCGCTGGGGACTAAATCAGTGCAATTTTCTATAGAACATAATTCAGGCAGAATGCTTGTAGCATGAAGAACCTGTCCAAGTGCTTCCTGAATATATATCTGTCCCATGCAAGCCACTTGTTCCTGCTGTTGCAATCTTAACTGCTTCTGTTGTTCATGCCATTTTTGGTTTTCGGAGGAGAGCCAGTTTTTAATGCTCTCCTCCAGAACCTTAGGCAGGTTCTGATTTTCCATTTTCTGTTCCTCCTATATTTCCATAATTTTTCTATCATTTTTAACCATGCGGAATGCCTGCATATTATCAACATAGATAACATCAATGTAGGTATATCCTGTAGTCAGAACATGCGCCTGATATACATAAATGCAATCAACGATATCATAGACAGAATTACCACCGGCAAACGGACTAAGCTCTTTTTGGGATGGCAGGAGCACGATATTCAGATATTCATTGAAGATGGTTTTCATGCTATCGCCGGTATAATATGGGTCTGGGATTCTGGAACTGGGTATTTCAATGATTAAGTGCGTAACATTATCCTCATCAACAGACAGCTTTACAGGCAGTTTGGTAGCATCTGAGGGCACATCCAGCTTGAATAGTCTTGCATAATAAGTAAATAACTCCCAGATTGCGTATAAGATAATCAGGTATTTCTTTGAATTTTTTTGTAGCTTCATAAGATATCCTCCTCTTCCAAGTAGTCAATGGGGCGTTTTTCAACTGAAAAACTCTGTGCCAATCCATAATAATTTCCAGCCTGTGATACATGCAGTTTGAGGTTTTCAAACCGCACAGGCACAAAAGGGTCACCACGTTTGAACAAGTCCAACATTTCATAATGTGCAGAAGACTGGTAATTGTGACCGGCTGGCAGGTATATGGGAATGTCTAAGACACCTGTTGGTATCTTGGCATGATCCACAGCAATTTTAATCACCATTGTTTCGGGCAATTCTGTTTCCTGATTGCAATAATGCGTAACAGATACTGCAAATACAATCAGTTCAGATGCCACTACATTGAATGCTAATAGCTGTAGTTTTGGTTTGTTCATGTTTTCCTCCTTTGATTGTGGGGGAGTATTGCATCCCCCACATGTGTGTGACCTCACTAATTACATCACTATATCATCATCCATAACTAACTCATCCAAGTTTGCGGAAGTAATGTTAAAATCATCAGCTTTAGCAGAAACGCCTGAGATAACATCCCCTGCACTTGTTTTAAGTGCATAAGGAGTGAGTTTGATGTTTGTGAATCCGACTTCGATTTCAACATCATTTTCAAGCTTGTTTCTAAGGTCAGCAATCTTATCAGCCACCTCTACAGGGAACTTTACTTTCAGTTCATCCCCACGATATGCGGAACAAGTAATAGTGTAACCTCCGATTTCATCAGTCCTATGACCTTCTGCATCCTGCTTGTAGATTACGCCAACCGAATTGACTGACATTGTTTTCGAGTTAGTGGTTCTCGCAACGTTTGCGAGTGTAAGTCTAAGATTTCTTAGCTTCATTGCTTTATTTCCTCCTATATTTCAAAGTGATGGATAACTTGTTGCAACTTCATTATCTGTCTTTATTATAATGGGGATGGGGAATTGATTCTTTCAGGATAATTTATTCTTTTTGGGGAGACATCATATCCTGAAAATCAAAAATCCCCACTCCTTATAAATACATTTTACAAGGAGCAGGGATGTGTGTAATTCAGGATAATTCAAATATTATGGTTGCTCACCATTCAACGATTTAAAAAGTGAATAGACAGCCAAAACCAACACAATATTTTGTGTGTCAATATGATATGTAAGCCAGAATTGCAAACGAAATTCGAATAACGTAATATCATTATTGCTCTTATAATCATAAAACGCATCCTGGATATTTTTAGATAAATTAATCATAGTTGGATGGTCTGTTCTAAATAATGTGACTGGAAATCTATAAATAGATAATTTTTCTGCAATATCTTTACTTTTAATTTTTGTTGCTTGTCCTTTTGACAAATTAGTATAAACATCTTCTTCAATATTTAGATAGTTACTCAATTTTTCATCCGCATCAATTATACCCTCTATTCTAGCAAATATCTGATACGTCTTTATTATAATAAAAAGATTATCGCATACAAACTCATTATCTGTTGATTTAGTGATTTTAGAAAAATCACTTGTTTTTACATCCGACGTAAATGGCTTCTCATCTACTTGCTGTACCATTTGAGAATACAACTTTATAAGATTGTTTTGAGTATATGACATACTTTGTGGAACATGATAATTATCAATTTGTTGTAATAGAGTGGTATCAGTAACATTATAGTTTTCTGAGATATTTGTATGTGTCATATCCATTATAATATCTCGGATTGAATTAATGATAAGAGAACCATCTAAATTACAAATAGTATATATTTCTTCCATCAATTCTTGTTGTATTTTTTTCCTATCCTTAGCAGTACGTTCAGAAATGTCATCAAAGTACACTTTACAATCATTCCATAAGTTCTTAGAAACGCCTATTCTTTCTCCATCAAAAAATTCAAAAGATATACCATATTCGATTAGGGTATTAAATAATGTATTAAGATTTCCCTCTGTATTTTTTAAATAGGTACTAATTCGAGATGTAGCTTTTTTTTCTATTAGTTCATTCTCTACATCGTTTACATTTTTTTTATTATCTATGCTTTCATCCTCTACAAATATCAAATCAGAATAGAAATCATCCACTGATACCCCAAAATCCTCACAAACGCTGAACATTTTTTCTAGCGTATATTTTCTTTCAGATGTAAGTAAAAATACATAAAACTGCCCTAAAGATAGCTTGCCATTATTAATCAGCTTAAATATTTCACGAATAATAAACAAATTAATCGCTGTTGTTTTTCTTTTCTCACCTTTAGCTAAATCCTCTTTTTGATGATAACCTTCTCTATGTCTTTTTTCCTGTTTTTCCATATTTTTCTCCTTACTTTGTAAAACGCTATTCGCTTCTGTCTTGATGGTAACTCATTGGATTTTTGAAATTTACCAACACTTTAGTATCACAACTTATGCTCTTATTATAACATATTGTGTGAGTATTTATTATTATATTTAACTTATCTGGCAGAGTAATCTGCCAGATGTTGTTATCCTATGTTTCTTATTTCTTTGTAAATTTTTGGAATGCATCTACAAGATTGTATTGTTCCATCCATGAAACAATATTTTTTTTATCAACAAGCCGAATGTCGCTTCCGGCTCCCATTCCAGTTACATACTCCTCTGCATAGTGACTACGATTTCCACCTATACTATATATCAGATAGTAGCCATTTGCTGTTTTATAGAGGATTTCAGCAACAAACTCCCCTCTGGTTTCGGCATAATACCTGAGTTCATCTATAGAAGCTTCACTATCGAGTGCCAGATTTGTTCCGACTGCGATTTTCTCTGCTTCCTCAATATTATACACATCACCATTAATTATTTTCTTTGTACTTTCTAACTTCATATTTTTTCTCCTTCTCCCCGTCTTGCCGGTAGGACAGCTTTTATTATATGTATCAGCTGATGATGTTAGTCTATCACTCAACCATATATATTACTTTCAGAAAATCAAGGTGTTTTTGGGGGATTTTTTCATCCCCCAGACAGTTACTTTTTAGAATCCATATTCTTTTAACAATCGTTTCAGTCTATCATATGGAGTTTCATCTAATTGATATTTTTCATCTAAATCAAGCATTAATTCCCTAACTGGGACAACATAATTCCAATCACATGCATTGCAACACCTTCCCCCTGCCAATGGATAAGGATTATTTCCATATCCCTCGAATTTTCCTCCACATAAGCAACAAGTATACTTCTTCTGATTATTTTTCATTTTTAAATCCTCCTGATTTTTTTGATAATGTTATGATAGCATTTCATTTAAGATATTGATTTCAGATTTCCTTTATATTTTTGGGGGAGTATTTCATCCCCCAGATAATTACTGATTTAGTTAGCTATTTTTCTCAATCTTTGTGATGTGGTAAGCTTGACCCTTGTCAAATACAGTTTTTACAAATACATTTTTACAACCAGTTCGTTGCATGATTTTTTGCGCAAATCTTGCATTATTTGCTTCTGCAAATGTTTCCAACATAAACTGTTCACCATACATGGCTAATAGTTTTTCTTCACCCAACAGACTGAGAATCATTTCTTGTTCCTCAGCGGTTTTTCCTTCCACAATTTTTTTGAGTTCCTCTTTGCTCATCTTTTTTACCTCCAAATTATGCTTGATTAATAGTTCCATATTAAATTGTCAAGGTTCATATCAATTGATGATACAAGCATAATCTATTCCATATATTTATTCTTTCAGGAAAAAGTGGAAAAAATGGGGAAACAAAAAGTGTTCATGCTTTTCAACACGAACACAAGGGATAGGAAATGAATATGAAGTTGGGAAAGCCTGTAAACAGTGGGGATGGAGGGAATAACACAAAACACAAAGGTTTGGGGTAATACTAGACCCAAACCTCCCCCTCTGGGGGAGTGCGCCATTGTGCTCGGACGCTACGCCGTCCTGTTCTCGACCGCTCCACCTCCGTTGCGCTTGTCTGCGCTCCAGAACGCCTGCGTCTGTCCGCACTGTGGGCGATATGTTTTTCCATGTTGCTCCTCCTTGTTTTGATGAAAAATAAATTTTATTCTTACTTTAAAAAAGGGCATGAAAAAATGCACCTCCGATTAGGGAAGTGCATCTCTTATCATTTTACTATTGACCGTTTGTATGAGCTGGTTTTCCTTCTATTGCTAGAGTCATGTTTTCTTCAAATTCTGGGAATGTGTCACCTGGATATGTTTTATCTGTACCATAAAATGGTGTTGCTCCATCATCATCTAAACTAGTTCCATAGAAGTATGAATTTGGACCTGCAACCATTTTTTCGCCTGTGCGTTGGTTAATTGCATATGAACGTTGGTCTCCGGCTGCTGAACCATAATAGTAAATAAGCCATGCTCCAACGTATGCATCTGCACCTTGGTCTTTTACATATGCGTCATATTTCGTAAATAAATCTCCTTCGTAGTCTGCTACTAAGTTATCCATATATTCTCCATCAATTTTGGCTGCTTCATCAACTGTGAGACCTTCGGAGTTAGTGGCTTCTGATGTAGCTTCTGATGCGGTTACAAACATTGAATTTGCATATGCTGTATCTACTGCATCAATGAAAAGTGTGACTGCTTCGGATTTGGTGATTGCTTCATCCCAGTTGAGGTTGTCCTCTGTTATGAAACCAAGTGCAACTGCTCTTGCTAATGTCTGGTACATATCTGTTGGTAAACCATTTTCTACGTTGTTGATTGCATCTTGTAGGGAAATGTCTCCACCATCTTTTATTGTGGTTAATTTTACATCTGTTGATAAGCTTTCATCTTCTTTTGCTGCTTCTTCCATACGCTGTGCATAGGTATCACCATAAATGTATTTGGTTAACATGTAAATGTATTCGCCTCGTGACATTGTGGTGTTAAAGGTTTTGTCATTTAAACCTGTTGAGGTGTTGAGGTAGGTGTATTCATTCATTGGTGCGGCGAAGTTGGTATATTGTGTTTCTCCTACTGCTTTTGTGAAGTCTGCATCCTCTTCTGGGGCTTGGGCTTCGTTAACTGGTGTGGTTGCTCTCATTACAAGGGTCATTGCCTGTGCTCTTGAAATGGTGGCATCTCCATCAAACTGTCCATCCTCTTGGTCTGGAAGCAATTCAAAGTAGGCATTGATTACAGCTGATACACCTTGATTTTCTTCAATGTCTGCGTATTCATTGTTGGCTATCTCTTCCAACTTCTCGATTTGCTCTGCATCTCTGATGCAGTTAATTGTGAAGCTGGTGTTGCCTAATGCATTGAATAAAATATTATTCTGGTTTCTATCCCCATTTTCATCGGTGTATACTACACCACTTTTTGTTCCGTCATCTGCTTTGGTAATTCCTAATAATTCCTCAAAGGCTGTTCTTAACTCTGGATGTGTCTCTAAACTAGATAACTGCAACCATGGGAGTAATTCGACTTTGGATTCTTCTGTAACTATGTTCTCTACTTCGGTTGATTCCACAGTAGTTTCTACGATAGCTGTGTTTTCCTGCTTGCCACAAGCTACGATTGATAATCCCATTGTTAAACATAATAATGATATTATAGTTTTTCTTTTCATTTTTGTACCTTCCTAAATCATCTTAAAATGATTTAATGCATCCATTATCGCTTTTCTCTTTTCCTCAGTTACCTGTGGAACTTTATGACCTTCTGCACCTATATTATAATTTATTCTTTCAACAATGCCAAATTCTCTTTTTACCTGTGCTATATAAAGATTGCTAACATTCAACCCAAATTCTTCTTTCACATATGCTTTTATCTGCTCATAAGTAGCTTTTGCCTCTGCACATGTCAAATCTAGCTCATCAGTAGTAATTTCAATGTCGATATGTCTCTTTGTTTTTTGTGTGGACAACAAAACAACAGTCTCCACATGCACAGTCATCCCAAACTGGTCCACGCCCCGGACCATCCGGATCTCATATCCACCGTCACAGAGGATCTTCAGGTCTCTGGCAAGGGTGGCGGAGTCGCAGCTGACGTATACGATGCGTTCGGGCTGCATGCGGAGCATGGTGTTTAAGCAGGCATCGTCACAGCCTTTTCGGGGTGGATCGACAACGATGACATCCGGATGGAGCATTTCATCGGAAGATGCCTCTGTAGTTGCATTTTCGTAGAATTCCGGCAGGACTTCCTCTGCTTTTCCCACGAAAAACTCAGCATTTTCAATATGGTTTCTCTTTGCATTCTCTCTGGCATCATCGATAGCCTGGGGGATGATTTCCACGCCACACACCTTTTTGGCCTTGCCTGCCAGGAAGAGGGAAATAGTCCCGATGCCACAATAGAGATCCCAAACAGTCTCTTTTCCGGTCAGTCCCGCATATTCCAGTGCCAGGCTGTAAAGCTTCTCAGTCTGCACAGGATTCACCTGATAAAAAGAAAGAGGAGATATCTTGAAGGTCAGTGCATCCCCGGTATAAGGGTAATTTTCTTTCTGCATATCTCTTACATGAATCGTATCTTCAATGGTACTTTCCCCCCAGAGATTGTGAATCTCCGTACCCATGATCACGTTGGTCTTCTCGGTATTGATGCTGACTGACACACTTGTCATACCTTGGATTTCTGCCAGTCCTGCCAATAATTCTCCCTGATTTGGTAAAAACTCATTCGTATTCTTCTGTACTCCGGCAGTAGGGTATGACATTCTTTTCATTTTCTTATTAATGACCAGACATACCATCAACTGTCCGCTGGTAAACCCTTTCCGGATCAACACGTGGCGCACCAGCCCTTTGCCGGTGGTTTCGTCATAAGCAGTCACTTTATTTTTCCGCATGTAGGAAAGTATGGTTTCGAGGATCTGCTGATTCTCAGAAGCACCGAGAGCGCAGTCCGTATTGGCGATGATCGTATGGGTGCGTCCGGCATAGAAACCGGTGATGACATTACCGTCTCTATCGGTTCCTATAGGATATTGTGCTTTATTACGATAGTGGAAAGGTTCCTCCATGCCTACAATAGGCTGCATGCGTTCATCAATGTATTCCGCATCGAACCCACCGATCCGGATCAGATTATTGCGGATCTTCTGTTCCTTGAAATGAAGCTGCTCGGAGTAGGAGAGTGCCTGCAGCTGGCAGCCGCCGCACTGTCTGTAGTATGCACATTTCGGTTCCACACGAAAAGGAGAAGGCTGTAACACCTTCTCTAATCTGGCATAAGCGTAGTGCTTTTTACTTTTTATGATCTTGGCTTCCACCTGATCGCCGATAACGGCATCTTTGATAAAGAGGGTAAAACCGTTTACCTTACCGATTCCTTCTCCGTCACTTCCCATATCCTCTATGGTCACCGTTACACGATCATTTTTTTTATATTCCATACTAATCTCCATTCCGCAGACGATTCCTTCCGTCGGAGAAATCGCAAATCAAATTTCAAATTTGATTCTGCAATAAGGGCTGACTACATCCTCATTTTCCAATATGCTTCGTGCCATTCTGCCGGAACGTCCACTCCGAAGTCTTAGGAAAGCTCCTGTGCCAGTTTTCCGATCTCACCCTTGTTCTGCTCATTCATGGCAGACTTAATACTTATCGTAGTCTCCGCAAATGTGAGATTTTTGCTCTTCTCAAACATTCCCAGGATCATTTTACCTGCCATAGGTGCCCAGGTGCCGTTCTCAATGATGGCAACTTTACGGTTCTGGTAATTGCGCTCGGTCAGACCTTCAATAAAGCTGCGCATGCAGGGAAAGAGGTCTCCATTATAAGTAATACCCGCCAACACCAGTCTGTCATAGCGGAACGCATCTGCAACAGCTTTTGCCTTATCGCATCTTGCCAGATCATACAGTGCCGTTTTTTGTCCTTTTTCCTGTAAAACATCTGCCAGATACTCCGCAGCATTTCTGGTATTGCCGTAGACAGAAGCATAGGCAATCACCACACCGGATTCCTCCGGCTGATAGGAAGACCACCTATCATATTTTTCCAGATAGAATCCCAGGTTTTCCGTAAGCACCGGACCGTGAAGAGAGCAGATAGTCTTAATATCCAATCCTGCCGCCTTTTTCAGAACCGCTTGTACCTGAGGACCGTATTTTCCAACGATACCGATATAGTAACGACGAGCCTCGTCCGTCCATTCTTCCTCTACATCCAGCGCACCGAATTTGCCGAATCCGTCTGCCGCAAACAGTATTTTCTCTGTTGCTTCATAAGTCATCATGACCTCCGGCCAATGCACCATGGGAGCATAGACGAAATGCAGGCTGTGCTGTCCCAGCTCCAGGACACCATCGTTCGCCGCAACAATGCGTTGTTCCGCAGGTAATCCCTGACCGGCAAAAAACTCCGGGAAAAACTGTTCCATGAACTGGAATCCCTTGGCTGTGGATACCACAGTGGTTCTGGGATATTTTTTCAGAAAAGCCGGAATGCTGGCGGAATGATCCGGTTCCATATGCTGTATAACAAGATAATCGGGCATTTTCCCGGAAAGTACCTGCTCCACGTTGTTCAGCCATTCCCCGGTAAAAAATCCATCCACTGTGTCCATAACAGCAATTTTTTCATCCAGTATCACATAGGAATTGTAAGACATTCCGTTTGGGACCTTATACTGTCCTTCAAACAGATCCACCTGATGATCGTTCACACCTACATATTTTACACATGCACTGATTTCCATATGCTTCCTCTCTTTCCTGTCCGTTCATAGAATGACTTGTCATTTACTCCATTCTGGTAGCACGCAGATTGGATTCGAACAATCTGTTATAACCCAGCCATCCGCTGTTTTCACTGTTATTTTCCAGAATTTCCTTAAAGGTCTCCATTTTGGCATCGGTATCATCCGCATAATTCAGAGCCACTGCCTCGATCAGTGCGGGCACCTTGGGAGAACCGTATTCCAGCTTACCATGATGTGCCAGAATGCAATGCTGTAATTCTGCCAGAAGATTATGAGGGAAACCACTGATTTTAGCCGCACACTCACCGACCATCTGTGCGCCCATCACAATATGTCCCAACAACTGTCCGTCATCGGTATAGTCATTTACCGGAAATGCGGAAATCTCTTTTACCTTTCCGATATCATGGCACATAGCCGCTGTCAGAAGCAGATCTCTCTGCAAAATGGGGTATGCGGTGCAATAGTAATCACAAAGTTTGGTCACCCCTAACGTATGCTCCAGCAATCCGCCTACAAAACCGTGATGTACGGTCTTTGCTGCAGAAGAGTTGCAGAACTTCTTCGCAAAATCTATATCCTCAATAAACAGATCCTGCAACAGCTGATGTAGATAGGTATTCTGAATACTTCCGATCAAAGTCTTCAATTCATTGTACATGGTATCGATGCCTTTGGAACTCACCGGCAGATAATCTGCAGGATTGTATTCTCCTTCATGGCAGACACGGATACGTTTTACGCTGATCTGCAGCTGTCCCTGGAAATTCGTCACATCACCGTATACCTCTATGTAATCCAGATCATCGTAATCTCCGATGCCGGGATTGTTCGGCTCCCATACTTTCGCATCGATGGTTCCTGTCTTATCCTGCAGAATCACGCTCTCGTAAGGTTTTCCGTTCTTGGTTACAGCCTCCTGTTTATGTTTGCACAGATAAATGTCAAATACTCTGTCGCCTTCTTTTAATTCCTTAATGAATTTCATGTTGTTGTCCAAACCTTTCTGTCAATCTATTTCAACACCGTCAAAGTGATGTCGAATTTCATCTCTTTATATTCCTGCTGGGACTGCCGCATAATGGTCAGTTCCACACTGTCCCCGGGTTTCATACTGAGCAGAGAATTCGTATATTCATCAAAGCTTACGATCATGCGCTCTCCAAATTTCGTCACCACATCACCCTGCTGGATTCCTGCCAGCATCGCAGGGGAATCCATTTCCACTTCCGTGATATATGCTCCGTAAGGGACGCCCAGCTCACTGTTGGCTTCCTCTGTAACATCTACGCCTTTCAATCCGAGATATGCGAACTTTTCTCCATTCGACATTTTCTCGATATGACGCTTCAATTCCGTGATGCCGTAAGCGCATACCATATTTTTCATATCTGTGGCAGACTTTCCATTGGTAATAATACCGATGACCTGTCCCTGCAGATTGAACAATACACCGCCTGCATTCTGGCTGCCCACGATGTTGGTCTGCAGGATCCGGTAAGTCGTATCCGATGCCGCAGACTCACTGGCGGAGGAAGTAATAATACCATAACCTACAGAACCGTTGGTACCCATGGGACGTCCCAATGCTACAACGGGAAGTCCGGCAATTTCCCTGATATTCGAAGACCCCAGGGTAGCAATCGTAATGTCATTTTTCAGGAAGTCTTCATTCAGTGTATCCAATTCCACTGCAATCACAGCCAGACCTGTGGTCTCATCCTTTTCCTTCAGGGACGCATCCGCCTGCGTCCCCTCGTGAAAGGTGACAATGATATCATCTGCCTGCTTTACAGGCGAATAATCCGTCAAAATCAGCAGCTGCTTTCCATTTTGCGCAATGATCACACCGGAGGACTGATTTTTGCTCTCATTTACATTGTTAAACCAGTCCACACCGGATGACACTCCTGTCACAGTGACTATGGAGCGGTTCATCTCCACCACATACTGGGAAAGAGCATTATAGATCTGCTTATAGTTATCCAGATCCAATATAATTCCCGACAAAAGTTCACGAATCTGTTCCTGTTCCATCCCTTCATTGGGCGCAGATGTGGCCTGATTATTTTGATTTTCCTGCTGCATATTTTCTGCAAGCATTTCTTCCGGAGACATTTCATTCTGGTCTTCGGGGAATACCACGACCTGTGGATCCTCCTCCGGATACAGCCAGTTACTGATCACCGGTTCCAGCACCAGGAAAGTAAAACATGCCACCAGACCAAAAATCACCGCCATGGATGCCGTGATCAATGTCCGCCGCAGAAGTTTTTTCTTATTCACCGGACGTTCCTTGATTTTTTCTATCATAAAATTTTTGTTAGAAACGTCATTTTGTTCCTTCTGCTTATTTTCTTGCGAATCCGCCATAAATATGCCTCCTCTGCTGCCTACAGATACATCGGCTTTTCCTTAGGACTCTAATATCTCAATTATACAAAACTGTACCCAAAAACGCAACTGAATGGTATAATGAGATATAATAAGCTCACCCATAGAATCCTGCGTGACTGCTCGCAGGCAAAGCAGGATTTCTATGAGGGGAGCAAACAGACATGAGCAAGTAGGGCGATAGCCCGGATTGCGAATGGATGTAACGATTTCGAGAGTGCGCAGCACGTAGAAATCGTGTTATTATGTGAATTAGCATTGAGCAGTACCAAAATCGAGAGATGACAATTCGACTGCTCGCAGGCGTAATTGGCAGATCCGATTTTGATAGGGCGATAGCCCGACAGCGAGGAAATGCGAAGCATTTTCGAGCTTGTACTGCATGTTAATAATCAGTACCAAAATCGAGAGATGGCAATTCGACTGCCTGCAGACGTAATTGACGAAAAAGGAGCCCTACATGAACACGAAAGTACTCACCACTTTAGAATATACCAAAATCATCGACCTCCTCACGGAAAAGGCCGATTCCGAGCCCGGCAAAAAGCTTTGCAGTGAGCTGGTACCTTCCACAGACCTTTCTGCCATCAGGACTGCGCAGCGGGAGACCAAAGACGCTTTAGCCCGTCTCTTCCGCATCGGAAGTACCTCTTTCGGCAACAACAGAGACTTAGGTTTCTCCATCCGCTCTCTGGAAATCGGCAGTTCTCTGTCCATGTCCGAACTGTTGAAGCTGGCATCTTTCCTTGATAACGTGGGAAGGATCAAAACCTATGGGAAGAAAGAACGGGAAGACCTGCCGGGTGACAGTCTGGATGCTTATTTTGAAGGCCTCACCCCTCTGACACAGCTGGCAAACGAGATCAACCGCTGTATCCTGTCAGAAGAAGAGATGGCCGATGATGCCAGTCCCAGATTAAAAAGCATCCGCCGTTCCAAATTAAATACCAACGAAAAAATCCACAGTCAGTTGACTTCCATGGTGAACGGCTCTTACCGCACCTTTTTGCAGGATGCCGTCATCACCATGCGTGACAACCGCTACTGTATTCCCGTTAAGGCAGAATACAAAAGTCAGGTCAGTGGAATGGTACATGACCAGTCCTCCACCGGTTCCACCTTTTTCATCGAGCCGGCCGCTGTCGTGAACCTGAACAACCAGTTAAAAGAATTAGACCTGCAGGAGCAGGAAGAAATCGAAGTGATCCTGACGGATCTCAGCAGCCAGGCTGCTGTGCATACTTCCGAACTGGCTGCCAATCAGAAGATCATGACCACGCTGGACTTTATCTTTGCCAAGGCAAAGCTTGCCATGGAACAGAATGCTACAGAGCCTCTTTTCAATACCGATCATTATATTCAGATCCGTAAAGGCCGTCATCCCCTGTTGAACAAGAAAAAGGCGGTTCCCATTGATGTGCAGCTAGGTAAAGATTTTGACCTTCTGGTCATCACCGGGCCCAACACCGGCGGTAAAACCGTTTCCCTGAAAACGGTGGGTCTTTTTACCCTCATGGGACAGGCGGGCCTGCATATTCCGGCGCTGGACCGCTCCGAACTGTCCATTTTCTCAGAGGTATATGCTGACATCGGTGATGAGCAGAGCATTGAACAGAGTCTGTCCACATTCTCCTCCCATATGACGAGAGTTGTCCACATTTTACAGCATGCAGATGCGGATTCCCTGTGTCTGTTCGACGAACTGGGAGCAGGAACAGATCCTACCGAGGGCGCCGCACTGGCCATTGCCATCCTGAATTACCTGCATGACCGGGGGATCCGCACCATGGCTACCACACATTACAGCGAACTGAAAATATATGCTCTCTCTACTGATTTCGTGGAAAATGCCTGCTGTGAGTTCGATGTGGAGACCCTTCGCCCTACCTACCGCCTGCTGATCGGTATTCCCGGCAAAAGTAATGCTTTCGCTATTTCCTCCAAGCTGGGTCTGTCTGATGAGATCATCAATGCTGCCAGACAGCAGATCAGCAAAGAAGACGAAAGCTTCGAAGATGTCATTGCCGACCTGGAACAGAGCCGTGTGATCATCGAAAAAGAACAACGGGAAATCGAAGAATACAAAGAACGTATCCGCACGTTGCAGGAGCAGTTACAACGTAAAAATGAAAAGATAGACCAGGCCAAGGATAAAATCCTCCGGGATGCCAACGAAAAAGCCAGAGCCATCCTCCAGGAAGCAAAAGATGTAGCCGATGAAACCATCCGCGACTTCAATAAAGTGGGTGCTTCCGCCGATATCAAGGAACTGGAGAAAAAGAGACAGAAGGTTCGTGACAAGATCAACGAAAAGAACGGAAAGCTGGCCCTCGGTAATTCTCAGAAAAAACCGGCCAACCAGAAGACTGTGGATCCCAAAAAGCTGAAAAAGGGCGATTCCGTGAAGATCATCTCCATGAATCTGAAGGGAATCGTGAATACCCTGCCGGATGCCAAAGGCAATCTGTTCGTACAGTGCGGAATCATGCGTATGCAGACCAACGTAAACGACCTCATGCCGATAAAAGAGGAGACCATCACGGCTCCTGCTCTGCAGCGTATTAATACCGGCAAACTGAAAATGTCCAAATCCTTCTCCGTGTCCTCCGAGATCAATCTCTTAGGATGTACGGTGGACGAAGCCATTGCAAAACTGGACAAATATCTGGACGATGCCTACCTTGCCCATCTGCCAAGTGTCCGCGTCGTTCACGGAAAAGGCACCGGTGCTCTGCGCAGTGCTGTACAGTCCCACTTAAAACGCCTGAAATACGTCAAAGAATACCGGCTGGGTGAATACGGTGAGGGCGATGCAGGTGTAACCATTGTCACTTTTAAATAGAAACAGGAGGCTTATACTACATGGTAAGTAAACAGAAAATTCTCATTGTAGACGATGATAATAATATTGCAGAACTGATTTCCCTGTATCTAACAAAAGAATGCTTTGAGACCATGATCGTAAATGACGGGGAGTCCGTAATGCCCGCCATGGAGACCTTTGCTCCGAATCTGATCCTTCTGGATCTGATGCTCCCCGGCATTGACGGCTATCAGGTATGCAGAGAAGTCCGTGCACAATACTCCGTGCCTATTATCATGCTCTCTGCAAAAGGAGAAGTCTTCGATAAGGTCCTGGGCCTGGAGCTCGGCGCTGATGACTATATGGAAAAGCCTTTTGATTCCAAGGAACTGGTAGCCCGAGCCAAAGCAGTCCTCAGACGTTACAAGCCCACCAGTACCCCCACCGAGAATCCCAATGATAAATGCGTGGAATATGCGGATCTCACCATCAACCTGACCAACTACTCCGTAGTCTATATGGGACATACCGTGGAAATGCCTCCAAAAGAACTGGAACTGCTCTACTTCCTGGCTTCTTCCCCGAACCACGTATTTACCAGGGAACAGCTTCTGGATCAGATCTGGGGATATGAATATATCGGTGATACCCGTACCGTAGATGTGCACATCAAGCGTCTTCGTGAAAAGATCAAGGATCACGCCAATTGGAAGATCAGTACCATCTGGGGCATCGGATATAAATTTGAAGTTCGTAATTAATACGATACAAAGCAGGTTTTCTTATGAAAAAAACACTTTATCTAAAATTTATACTGGCTTATTTTATTTTTGGTGTATTCGGATTTATCATCGTCACCACCTTTGTTCCCAATATGACCAAAGAACATTTAGTCCGGGAAAAAGCAGAAAGTCTCTATTCCGAAGCAACGCTGATAGCCGGGACCTATGCCGGCGGTCTGTACACCAGCGAAACCACTCTGGAAACCGTAAAAACACAGCTGGATTCTCTGGCGGTTTACCTGAATTCCGAGATCCGCATCATCAATCCCTCCGGCAGGCTGGTATTGGATACCAATACACCGCTGGATGTGGAAAATGTTGTGGTGATCGAAAATTTTGATTCGACCGTAACCAGCGGCTCTTATTACATTGTTGGTGATTTCTTCGATAATTTTGATTCGGATGTACTTACTGTATTTGCTCCCATTACCTCCAACTACAAGGTAAAAGGCTATGTAGTCATTCATACCGATATGAATGATATTCAGAAATCCTGTAACAGCCTGCTGAATATTTCCTATATCACCCTGGCGATCCTGTTCCTGTTATCTCTGATCATTCTGATCTTTTTCACCGAGATCGTATATATTCCTCTGCGAAAGATCACTCATGCCACAGAGCAGTATGCCGCCGGCAATATGCACTATGAATTTCAGGTGGACAGTGAAGACGAGATCGGTTATCTCGCTTCCTGCCTGAACTATATGGCCAACGAGATTGCCCGTTCCGAAGATGACCAGAAGAAGTTCGTAGCCAATGTCTCCCATGATTTCCGTTCTCCTCTGACTTCGATCCGGGGGTATCTGGAAGCCATGCTGGACGGTACGATTCCGCCGGAGATGCATGAAAAATACATCAATATCGTACTGAATGAGACCGAACGGCTGACGAAGCTGACCAACAGTCTGTTGACTCTGAATAATCTGAATACCAAAGGAATGCTCTTAGACAAAACGGATTTCGATATCAATCAGGTCATCCGCAATACTGCGGCTTCCTTTGAAGGCACCTGTCACAGCAAATCCATTGCCATCGAAATGATCCTGACCGGCAATGAAATGTATGTCCATGCAGATATGGGAAAGATTCAGCAGGTCCTGTATAACCTCATGGACAATGCCATAAAGTTTAGTCACCATGATTCCGTGATCCACATTGAGACCTCAGAGAAGAAAAACAAACTTTTTGTTTCCGTAAAGGACACGGGAATCGGTATCCCCAAAGAAGACCTGAAGCTGATCTGGGATCGTTTTTACAAATCAGACCTGTCCCGTGGTAAAGACAAAAAGGGAACCGGCCTGGGGCTTTCTATTGTAAAAGAAATCATTAATGCCCACAATGAACATATTAATGTCATCAGTACACCGGGTGTCGGCAGTGAATTTATCTTTTCCCTGCCAAAATCCCATCAGGAAGACGAAGAGGACTGAAGCCGCAAGCTTCAGTCCTCTTATTTTTCCACTACCCGATATAAATAACTGTTTCCTTGTTTTCCCACACGTTCCACAGTTCCCATTTCAAACAAAATATTCAATACCGTCTGTGCCAGAGAAAGGGGAATATGCGCCGCCTTTGCAAAATCTTTACTATGAAAAGGCTCTTCCAGCTCATAGGGCACAAATTGCATATAATCCTCCGGCTGCCGGATCTCCACCTCTTCCACCAGTTCCGTGGGGATTCTGTCATACCGCATGGATCCCTTTTTCTTATCACGGCTCCACCCGTTCAACAGCCGGTATTCTTCCATATTTACCAGAATAAATTTGAAACGGATATTCGGATCCTTTAAAAACATTTTTATCTTATATAATTCCTTGAAAGCCTGATAGGCAGAACCTTTTTTCGGAGATTTCCGCTTCTTGCTCAACTCTCCGCTCTCTTCATCGATCCAGATCAGCCATTTTTCATAAGGGATAGGATATACAATAGTCACAGGATAGAGCGGCAGAAAGGTCGTAAGCTTTCCCCGCATCCGGTTAAACTGCCTTGTCTGAATCTCAATGATCTCCCCATCTTTATAGATATCCGCCACGTAATTCTCTATAGGAATCTCCTGATGATCCTCATCCGGCTCACAATAATCCTTAAAAATAGCGTGAACCGTCTTCTCTGAGAGTGTTCCGATTCCCAGTCTTTGACGATCCACACCTATGATTTTTTTCTTAGCCTCTTCAAAACGCTTCTGATCCATCATTTATTCTTCGGCCACTCCGGCTGCTTTGCTGTGTTTATGGCGCTTACGTACTTCCCTTGCATGATCTCTGCGGGCTGCAATGGCATCTGCATCTTCTTTGGAAATGAACTTCGTCGTCTTGACGATATACACCCCACCGTCATAAGCCTTCCGCACCCGGATCTTGCCCTTGAGATATCCATGTTTTTCACAATAAGCCACACAATAATAATGTCTGCCGTTGGCACTGAACCATTTGATCCGTTTTCGCAGATTCCTGTGGCAGAGATAACACTTGCTGGACACAACTTCCTTATCCGCAAAGGCTTCCGTTTTGTCCTTAAATTCTCTGGAAATGTACTTTACATACGTATCAAACTGTGTCTTAACCTCACTTTTCCGGTCCCTGGGAGGGCAGAAAGTATCATAAGACAGATTCACCAGCACTTCCGGATGCTCTTCCAGTATCCGGATCAGTATTTTTGCCGTATAATAAGCATCGCTGAACGCCCGGTGGAACGGAATATCTTTTTCGATGTTCAGAAAATCAATGGCGTATTCCAGATTTCTGCGGATCTTACGCTCCTCGTAGGCGATGGCAAACAGTTTCTGCACATCCAGAAACGGCAACGGTCCTTCTGCCAGAAGAGGCATCTCATAATATGCCATATTCCGCTGCAGTTCTGTCAGATCCAGAGTCCCCCAGGTACAGAACAGATGATCCTCCGATCCACACCAGTTCACAAAATCCTCTCCGACTTGCGGGAAAGGCCTTCCACGCTCCAGCTCCTGCATCTGGATATGGATCAGTTTACTGGTGATCTTATGCATCTCATGGTAAATCTGCGGTTTGACAAGTTCATTAAACTCACTGATCATGACACGGTCACTATTCAGTTTAATGGCACCTATCTCAATGATTTCAAAAGGAATCTTCTCCACCGCTTCTTCTTTGCCGGTGTTGCTCTGATTCCATTCCAGATCCAGAACGATATATTCCATGCGTTCCTCCATATTTT
>OQVS01000618.1_pt1 | contig 24509 bp, 21 predicted proteins | sample 1691601 | NCBI WGS metagenome assembly OQVS01 (sample SAMN03418268, study PRJEB22391) | human gut metagenome | biome: human-gut; feature: organic feature; material: feces | host: Homo sapiens | place: Tanzania | collected 2013-01
CGATGTTGAATCCACTGGTCAGGTCGTCTAATGTGACAGGGCTGACTCCTGTCACGAATACACGGGCGATGGTAGAATCCGTGCCAGCCTTGATCGTGTCAAAGAAAGTGCGCAAGTAGCCCTCGCCATGAGTCTCTTTGCGATATTTGTCCAGGCAATTGGGCTCGGCAAGAATCTTGTTGGTGAAATGGTCGTACTCGTCGATGAAGAGGAACACCTTGGCGTTGGTCTTCTCGCATTCACGGCACAGAAAGTTCAGTTGCTTGACCGCACCATCCAGTTGGTTCATGCCTTCTTTGATGCCTTTTGGCAAATATTGTGCGTATACATCGCAGAAAAAATTAAAGGCTATACGACAATGGTCGTCTAATCCCTTTTTATAGTCTTTCTGTTCTGCATTTACTATCGCAAAGTTGAGCTTGATGACAAGATATTTGTTGTGCTCGGGTGTGGGATGTTGACCGATGTAGAGATGTCCGAAGAGCTTGTCGAAGATGTCTGCTCGATTAATGTCGTAGTAATGCTCAAGCATGGAGAGGGTAAGGCTCTTGCCGAATCGGCGAGGGCGGAGGTAGAAGAAGAACTTGTTGGCTCTTTCGATTTTCTCCACGAATGGAGTCTTGTCGATATAATAGCAGTCATCCTCTATGACGGCTTTGAAGTTCATCATGCCGTAAGGGATGCGCTTAGGATATTTTCGAGTGCTCGTTGCTTGATTCTCTACCATATTTTTACACCTTTTTTATATTGTTCTGCAAAAATAAGGATAATTTTCCGAAATAACAAGAAACTTCTTCAAAAGATAATGTGAACATTTTCCATGATTCACTTTTCTTTGTACTTTTGAGCAAAGAAAATTGGCTCATGAGATATTGGCTATCCACGGACAATCTCCCAGGAGCCTAAAAAAACGTGCCAAATTTTAACCTGATTTGAACTCCCTACCTTTAAGGGTGTGCCAACCATACAGAATCGAATTCATTATGACAAGTCTTCTTTAACTTCAAGAGATGCTTGTTTCTGGCCTTTTTAAACTGCTCCAGGTTGAGCGATGCGAGGTGTCAACGCGGAGCTACTTACCATCGAGAATGAAGGGTGATGAAGGGTGGAATTGTGCCATTCACCCTCTGAAGCCCCGATAAACACAGGGGATTCCAAGGGATAGATGAAGGATGAAGGGTTTTATGCTAGTTTTTGTATAAAGCTATGAAAAGGTAAAAGCAGCTTAGAATGCTATATATAAGTATTCTAAGCTGTTTTTTTTATGATGTACTTGCTATTTCTTGACGATAGCCTTGTCTTCTATATTGATAACTTCTTCTAATTCGATATGGTGAGAACCTTCAAGTTTGTTAGTTGATGTCAAAGCGGTGCTTGTAATGATCGATTTTATATTGTCAAGACAAGGCTGTTCGCTCTTTTCTTTGCATAGAAGTGTTTCGGTCATGTTGTTGAACTTCGTTATCGTTCCCATGTTTTTTTCTTCGATGTTTCCGCCAACCAAAACTAACTTGTCTATGAGAAATGCAACAAGGCCGTTCTTGCTTGATATGGAGCATGGTATTTTCTTGAGCTCCCACTCTGCTATGTTTCTTTTGCCAGGTTTCAATATTCCGCTTAATAATTTGGAAGTTACATTTGGAAAAAGCTTTTTGATGGTAGTCTCGGTACTCAACGGTGTGTCTACAGTCGATATTATTTTTCTGCTGATGACAATATTGGCAGATGTCTTTTTTATCGAGTATTCTACTACTCTGTTTGTCTTGAAGACATCGTTTCCGTCATGGCGTTGGGTGGTTGTTTCATTTGTCTTAATCTTGATAGTCGCTTTTTGTGCTTCATTTTGCTCTCCGAGATAGAAGATTTCTCCAATAGACAAGCTGTCTGATTGATTCTGGCTATCTCTGATAGTTTGGGCTGATACAGCTTGGGTAAGCAGCATCAGAAAAGATAAAATCATATACTTCATATATTGTAATATTATTCGCTTTTCCATAATTTAGAACTGGCATACCCAACTGTAACACCCATTTTTAAAGCATCTTTATCTTTGCTTGGAATGCTTGAATTGCTAATAGTCTTTAAATGCCTTTTATGATTAGCATTTACCTCCTAACAGATTGATTTATTTAGCCCCTTAAAGTGGAGCTTCAAGATTATATCTTGTCGAGTGCCTGCTTGATGTCGTCGAGGATATCCTCGACATCCTCGATGCCTACGGAGAGGCGGATGAGGTCGGGGGCAACTCCGGCTTCTTTCAACTGCTCGTCAGATAGCTGGCGATGGGTATGGCTGGCAGGATGAAGCACACAGGTGCGGGCATCTGCCACATGGGTCACGATATTGATCATGTCGAGTGAGTCCATGAACTTGATGGCCGTCTCGCGGTCGCCCTTCAAGCCAAAGGCGATTACACCACAAGTGCCGTTGGGAAGATATTTTTGCGCCAGTTCGTGGTAGGCGTCATCCTTCAAGCCGCTGTAGTGAACCCAAGCCACACGCGAGTCATTGTGCAGAAACTCTGCCACCTTTTGCGCATTCTCGCAGTGCTGGCGCATACGTAGATGAAGAGTCTGAAGTCCCAGGTTGAGGATGAAAGAGTTCATTGGGGCAGGTATGCTTCCAAGGTCGCGCATCAACTGGGCTACGAGTTTGGTGGTATAGCCCATCTTGCCGAAGGCCTTTACGTAGGTCAGACCATGATAGCTGTCATCGGGGGTACAGAGACCAGGGAACTTTTCGGCGTGAGCCATCCAGTCGAAGTTGCCACTGTCAACTACTACACCGCCTACTTGTGATGCTGTTCCGTCCATGTATTTAGTAGTGGAGTGGGTAACGATGTCGGCTCCCCATTCGAAAGGACGACAGTTGATTGGTGTGGCGAAGGTGTTGTCCACAATCAGAGGAACCCCGTTCTTATGAGCTATACGTGCACATTTCTCTATGTCGAGAACGGCACATCCTGGGTTGCTGATGGTCTCGCCAAAGAACAACTTGGTGTTGGGGCGGAATGCCTTCTGTATTTCTTCCTCGCTGTCGTTGGGATTGACGAAGGTGCATTCTATGCCGAGTTTCTTGAGTGTCACACCAAAGAGGTTGAAGGTTCCACCATAAATCTCGTTGGAGGTAACGATATGGTCGCCTGCCTCGCAGATGTTGAATACAGCATAGAAGTTAGCAGCCTGACCGCTACTTGTCAATACAGCTCCCACACCGCCTTCGAGCTGTGCTATTTTCTTGGCTACAGCATCGTTGGTGGGATTTTGGAGTCGGGTATAGAAATATCCTTCTTTCTTCAGGTCGAAGAGCATGGCCATCTCTTCAGAATTGTCGTACTTGAATGTGGTACTCTGAATGATGGGCACTTCGATAGGCTCTCCATTCTTTGGCTCATAGCCTCCCTGTACACAGATGGAAGCTGCACGTAATTTCTTTTCCATTGTCGGTTGTATTTTTATATTTAAGTTTTCTTTGAGTGAAATTGAGTTTCGCTCATATCTCTTGATTTGGCAGAAATGGCACTCTCCCTATATTGTTGTACTTGTGGTGCTGAGGCTTCCTGTCGTTTTTTTCCTTTATTGTGTGCAAAGGTACTTATTTTTTTTGATATTCAGATACTTTTTTGTACTTTTGCATCCGAATTCAAAACTAACAGCAATTAGTTATATCAAATAGAACGATGAAGATAGGTTTCGATAACGAGAAGTATCTGAAAATTCAATCAGAGCACATTAAAGAGAGAATCTCACAGTTTGACGGAAAACTTTACCTCGAATTGGGTGGTAAACTTTTCGACGATCACCACGCCAGCCGCGTTTTGCCAGGCTTTCAGCCAGACAGCAAGTTGCGTATGTTTCAGAAAATCAGCGACAGCATAGAGATAGTGATAGTTATCAGTGCTGCCGACATTGAGAAGAACAAGAAACGTGCCGACTTGGGTATTACCTATGATGAAGATGTACTTCGTCTGCGTGGCGAGTTCCAGCATCGAGGTTTCATGGTAGGTTCAGTAGTCATCACTCATTACAATGGTCAGCCTGCAGCCATCGCTTTCAAGCAGCGCTTAGAGCGTGAGGGCATCAAGACTTATTGTCATTACCTGATAGAAGGTTATCCACATAATGTGAAGTTGATAGCCTCGGATGAGGGATTCGGACAGAACGACTATGTGGAGACAGAGCGACCATTGGTTATTGTGACTGCTCCAGGTCCTGGCAGTGGCAAGATGGCAGTCTGCCTCAGCCAGTTGTATAATGAGAACAAGCGTGGCGTGCGTGCCGGTTATGCCAAGTTTGAGACTTTCCCAGTATGGAATCTGCCATTGAAACATCCTGTCAACATCGCTTATGAGGCTGCAACTGCCGACCTCAATGACGTGAACATGATAGACCCCTTCCATTTAGAGGCCTACAACAAGATAGCCATCAACTATAACCGCGATGTGGAGATTTATCCTGTGCTCAATGCACTCTTCGAAGGTATCTATGGCAGCAATCCATATAAGTCGCCCACAGATATGGGTGTCAATATGGTGGGCTTCTGCATCTCTGATGATGAGGTTTGCTGTGAGGCATCCAAGGATGAGATAGTACGTAGATATTATGCAGCCACCAACAAGATGGCGGCTGGAGCCTGCAATGACGCGGAAATCAGCAAGATACAGATGCTCTTCAACCAGGCTAAGATTACTACCGATTATCGTAAGGTGACTGTGGCTGCCAAGAATCACAAGCAGGAAACTGGACATACATCGGCTGCTATAGAACTGGAAGACGGTACCATCATCTGTGGTCACAGCAGCGAACTGCTTGGCTGTAGTGCTGCCTTGCTGCTGAATGTCACCAAGCATTTGGGGGATATCGATCATAACCTAAAACTCATTCCTCAGTCGATGATAGAACCTATACAGTATACCAAGGTAAATTATCTCGGTGGCCATAATCCACGACTTCATACCGACGAGGTACTTGTGGCACTCTCTGTTCTTTCCGAGAACGATGAGAACTGTCGTGTGGCTTTACAGCAGTTGCCTAAGTTGCGTGGCTGTCAGGCTCACTGCACTGTGATGTTGAGTGATGTAGACCAGCGTATCTTTAAGAAACTCGGTGTCAATATCACTTGCGAGCCCGTACTGAAGAAATAGCACTTGACAAAGTAAAGATAAAAAAGCCTGAGAAATATGCTTGCATGATGCTTGACATTTTCTCAGGCTTTTTCGTTATAGAATAGTAGGCGCCTATTGAAGTCTTTGTGGAATTTAATAGAAGTAGTTATCTCACATTATATAACGTGTTAATTCCATTTTTTGAGGAAACTTATTCCTTAGTTGTAGGCATTCCTAACTTTTTCCAGTTGAGGATTCCTCCTTCCATGTCAAATACTTTTAAGCCCTGCTTCTTCATTTTGATACAGGCGTTGTGGCTACGCTTGCCGCTTCGGCAGTATACATAATAGGTGTGCGACTTGTCGAGCAATTTGATACCAGCATCGAAGGCCTCGCTATTGAGAAAGTCGAGCTGCCGGGCTCCAGCCAAATGCTCTTCTTTATATTCGCCAGGTGTGCGTACATCGAGAATAATGGCTGTTGTATCGGCTTTAGCCTGTTTGATAAAGGCTTGTGGAGCCAATGTGTCAATACTGTCCGATTGTGCGGAGCAGCCTGTAGTTCCAAAACTGATGGCTGTCAATAATGATAATAATATTTTCTTCATTTCTTATTCTGTTTTATTTATATTCTGTTTTTGATGTATGTGGTCTGTGAGTGCAGTAGCACATCGTGATAATTATCTCAACGCCATCACCCTGCTGAGAATCAGTTTCTTGTATTCTTTCTTGATGTTTTCGGGTAGGAAAGAGGCATCGATGAGGTCGAGCCATTTAACGATGGAACGACGGAACTTCTTTGCCATATTACTGATAACCTTTTCGCTAAGTCCAGAAGCTGTCATCACTTTGATAAAATCAGACTTCTGTAACTTCCTTTTCTTACCATTGAGTGTTAATGCTAATTCTTCCGTGTCTTCAGGCATCACAATCTTGGTAGATAGTAAATCGTAGGCAGGAGTAAGAGCATAGCCCATTTTGCGATTATTGTATAGCGAGAAGTTCTTGAGGTGCATGTCGGCATTGCCTGTTATCCACGAAAAGATGACAACTTCCCAATAGTTGACAAGGTCGAGCTGTGAAAAGGATGAATGTTTTTTGATAAGTTTGGCTATCTGCTCGTAGGAACCTTTATACTTGTATTCGGTAAGTCGTTCAGACAGTTGACACATATCCTCCATCGGTACTTTCTGTCCCTCTTCCAGACGATCTATTCTTCGAGTAATGTAGCAAAGCTCGCCATCGGCAAAGCGTATCAATCCGTGAGGAACCACTGCTATCTTAGCAGCCTCGGCAAGGTGCATTGTGAGGTCTTCTATCTCTGGCAGACAACGATATTGCTCTGTCTGTGGCTTTAGGATGTATTTCCCCCATAGTCCGACAATGGTAAATCGCGAAGGTTCATTCTTGCCTCCAGGGTTGACATCGAGCGAGAGCTTGGCTTGTACCCCTGTGAGTGTAGTTTGACTTCTGACTACTTGTTTGGCCAAATCGCCTATTTCTTTTCTAACATAAGGCAGGAGAGGGGCTTCCTTAGTTCCGAAAAGCTTGCGTGCACAGGCTGGATGGTAGTCCACCTGACCTGCTTTTAGGGGCTTATAGCAATATAAACATTTCTCCATACACGATTGTCCTTTCTTTATTTATTGGTGGATTTTACTTCATTGTGGTTTCGTTATCTTCAACAGGAATAATGCTTACTGCTCCTATACAATCTCTACAGCAAGCTAACAGGAGCGACATCCTGTCGCGCTGATTGATTTTCCAGCTGCTTTCAGCAATATTCAGCAACCCCCCTTCTGGTATCGGACCATCAAAGAAGGGGAACAACACGGTGTCGTGGTAGGGGGCTTCGGAAAGTGGGAGGGTTAAACTAACTGCCTCTGCCGTTTTTGATGCAAGATAATTGGCATCGTATGCAAAGGTAAATCCTGTCTCATCTTCAGTCAACATTCCCACGTATTGGTCGTAGAGATATACTCTTCCTTGTTTCATATCTTGCGTTTTTAGATGGGAGTTGTGGTTTGTCGTTTCTTTGTCATTATCATCAGAGAAATCTACTATCCTCTGGAGAATCTATGTTTATGAAATTTATTCTTTTTGGATAGGAACAGGTCCTACTTCTTGTCCGAAAAGTAAGAGAACTTGGTTTACCTTGTCGAGGCGTAGTGTTTCTTTGCCTTGCTCCAGTTCGCGTACGAATCTGAGTCCTACGCCTGATTTGGCAGCCAGGTCGACTTGTGTCAATCCAAACTGCTTGCGCATTTCTTTTACGTATGATGATAATGTATCGCTCATATTCTTTGTTTCTTGACAATTATGATATTCATTTTATACCCTTTCGGGTAATGTGAAGTTGGTAAATATATTATATTATACCCTTTCGGTGGCAAATATACAAAGAATAATTGAAAATACTCCCGAAAAGGTATAATATATAATAAGTTTTAACTAATTATTCCTTATTTCGTTTTCTATATAATAAAGAAAAAGAGTGTAATGAATGATGAGGTCATCCATTACACTCTTTCTGTATGCTGATATTTGCTTATATATAATAAGGTGTAATCCCTTTTAATAGAAAGCAAATATTAAGAAGTGTCTGCAAGTATCTTTACTTGCCGAGGTTCTTTTTCTTTTCGTTTAGTTCTGCTTGCTTTCTTGCCAGTTCTGCTTGTTGCTTCTGCTGCAATTCCTGCAGAGCCTGCATTCTTGCCATCAAGCCACTTGCCTTCTTAGGATTGCTCTTGTTCTCCTGATAACGTTTCTCAAGGATAGCAAGGAGCTTCTCGTCGTTGGTGGTCTTGCGTAGGGTCCACATGATGGCTGCACTGAAGAACAGAGAGATGAAGTAGTAGAAGTTCAAACCAGATGAGTAGTCGTTGAACATAAAGAAGAACATCAGAGGCATGATGAGCATCATCCACTGCATCATCTTCATTTGATCAGCCTGCTGGCCTACCATCTGGTCGCGCTGCTGGCGCATGGTCATCCAAGAGTAGAGGAGGTTGGCTACACAGAAGAGGATACAGGTAAGGCTCAAGTGATCGCCTATCAACCAAATGTTGGTGTTCCACTCGATGATGGGGTCGTAGGTACTCAGATCACTCATCCACAGGAACTTCTCACCACGAAGCTGAATAGCATTTGGCACAAAGTTGAACATTGCAACCCAAACAGGCAACTGAATCAGCATAGGGATACAACCAGATAATGGGCTTACACCATATTTGGCATATTCAGCCATCATAGCCTGCTGCTTCTGCATCTGATCCTCAGGCTTATTATACTGAGCGGTAGCAGCTTCGAGTTTTGGTTTGAGTACGCGCATCTTGGCAGAACTCATGTAGCTCTTCTTTACCATAGGGTAGGTGATGAGCTTGAGGAGCAGGGTAATGAGAATCAACACGATACCCATAGGGAAGATCTTACTCAACCAGTCGAATACATAGATTGTGAAGAAACGGTTAATCCAGCGGATGATAGGCCATCCTAAGTATACAAGCTTCTGGAACTCCAAGTCCTTGCCGAAGGTGCTTTCCTTCTCTGTATTCTTCAGAATCTGGAAGTCGTTAGGTCCGAAGTAGAACTCAAACTCAGAAGCCTTCTTTCCTGTTGGGTCAAAAGCGGTCTTCATCTTAGCCTGGAACTGCTTCAGATAGCCGGAGCCCTTCTCCTGAGGGATAGAAGTCATGAAGGCATCCTTGTCGAAGTTGTCCTTGGATATCATGATGGCAGAGAAGAACTGGTTCTTGAAAGACACCCAGTCGATGGTTTCTTCGATTTTCTCGTCGATTTTCTCGCTTGTCTCGTTCAGATGGTCGGTACCTCCCTCTACATCGTGATAGGTGAGGGTAGTGTAACGGTTCTCGAACATGAAGCCGCGCTCCTGTTGACGGGCCTTGTCGCTCCAGTCAACATCAATCTTGCTATAATTAGGCGAGAACAATCCAGCCATGCCCTGTGCTTGAAGGCTCATGTGGAGCATGTAGTCCTTGCCCAATGTATAAGTCATAGTGAGAGTCTTGCCCGGAGCAGCCTCTGCTGTCATGGTGACAGATGTCTTTGTGACATTTGATGGAGTAAAGTAAAGGTCACTTGTGATGATGTTGGCTTCCTTAGCCTCGAGCATGAACTTGAGACTCTGGTCGTTGCCATCGAAGAGAGTTACGTCCTTCTTATCTTTTGAGCCATCTTTCACCTTGAGGTCGTGACCCACATAACCCTTTACTACAGCCTTCTCGACAGTACCACCCTTGGTGTTGAGGGTCAGCTCAACTTTCTCGTTACTCAAAACGATTTTCTGAGACTTGCCCTTCAAAGCCGAGTAGAAGAGGGCTGTTGAGTCAGCCTCAACCTTGGCTTTAGCTTCAGCCTGTCGCTGCAGCGCCGCAGCCTTGTTAGCTTTTTCCATCTCGGCGTGTTTTGCCTTAGCGATGGAGTCCTGAACGAATGCTGCTCTCTGCTCTTCGGCAGAAGGCTGTGAGTACCAACTGAACCCAATCAGTACAAGGGCTATCAGGAGGAAACCGATAATGTTGTTTTTGTTCATATTTATTTTTTGTTTTCAATTGCTGTTTTGACGAAGTCCATAAACAGTGGGTGTGGCTTCAGCACGGTGCTCTGGTATTCTGGATGATACTGAGTACCGATGTACCACTTCAGGCCTGGAATCTCTACGATTTCTACCAAGTCGCTTTCGGGATTTCGTCCCACGCACATCATGCCATGCTTCTCAAACTCCTGCTGGAAATTGTTGTTGAACTCATAGCGATGGCGATGACGTTCCTGTATGTGTTCTTTCTTATAAATATTGAACACGCGCGAACCTTGTTTCAGCACACATTCGTATGCTCCCAATCGCATGGTGCCACCCATATTTGATATGTTCTTCTGCTCCTCCATGATGTCGATGACATTGTGTGGAGTCTTCTCGTCCATTTCTCGAGAGTTTGCGTCTTTGTAACCCAGGACATTGCGGGCAAACTCGATGACGATCATCTGCATGCCTAAGCAAATGCCGAAGGTGGGAATGTCGTGGGTGCGGGTATAGTGAGCAGCTATTATCTTGCCCTCTATTCCTCGCTGACCGAATCCCGGGCAGATGACTATACCGTCCTGACCTTTCAGTCGTTCTGCCACATTGTCTTCTGTCAGATATTCTGAATTGATGAATGTGATATTCACCTTGTGGTCATTGTAGGTTCCTGCATGAGAAAGGCTTTCGCGAATACTCTTGTAGGCGTCCTGCAAGTCGTATTTACCCACCAAACCAATATTGACAACCTCTGTGGCGTTGTTGCGTCGGTCGAGGAATGCTTTCCAAGGACCTAATGCTGGCTTTTCGCCTATCGGCTCATCCATCTTGCGAAGGATGGCGGTATCGAGTCCCTGGTTCTGCATGTTGACAGGTACCTCATAGATACTTGGCAGGTCTTCACTCTGGATAACGCAGTCGATATCCACATTACAGAAACTTGCCACTTTCTTCAGTATGCCCTCTTCGAGATGTTTCTCTGTGCGGAGAATCAAGATGTCGGGCTGAATACCTACGCTCTGCAGTTCCTTGACGGAGTGTTGGGTAGGCTTGGTCTTCAACTCGCCAGCTGCTTTCAGGTAGGGCACGTAGGTAAGGTGCACATTGAGAGCATTCTTGCCCAATTCCCATTTCAACTGTCGGATGGCTTCCATATATGGAGCACTCTCTATGTCGCCTATAGTGCCACCAATCTCTGTGATGACAAAGTCGTAGTGATACTTCTGCCCCAGCAATTTTACATTGCGTTTTATTTCGTTGGTGATGTGAGGAACTACCTGTATGGTTTTGCCCAGATAGTCGCCACGTCGTTCCTTGTCGATAACAGCCTTGTAGATACGGCCTGTAGTGAGCGAGTTGGCCTTTGTAGTCTGGATGCCCGTGAATCTTTCGTAATGCCCGAGGTCAAGATCCGTTTCCATTCCATCTACCGTCACATAGCACTCACCATGCTCGTATGGATTGAGTGTGCCCGGATCGATGTTGATGTATGGGTCAAACTTTTGAATTGTAATGTTGTAGCCCCTGGCTTGCAGAAGCTTTCCGATGGATGATGATATGATACCTTTACCTAAGGAAGAAACCACACCACCGGTAACGAAGATGTACTTTGTTTCAGCCACGATGTTTTATATTTAAATTAGAATATTTTGGCTGCAAAGTTACTATAAAATTATGAATTAGCCAAAATTATTGTAAATATTGGCGTGGCTTTTATGATTTATTTGTTACCTTTGTGCCCAAATATGAATAAGCTTAGTATGAATTTAAGATCTTATATATTAGTGTTGGCCTTTTGTGTGACAGGAATGGTGTGTGCACAAAGGGGTGGATACGGTAAGAAAAAGGTAGAGAAAGACAGGGTGGCAGAATATATGGACTCGTTGACTGCAAGCAGACAGCGTATTGACTCGTTGGTGAAGCCCAAGATCAATAGTTGTTATTCGCAACTCTTTGTTCCTCTTACTTTTTATCATGAACCTGCTGCCCGCTTTCTGCGGCTTGCTCCGGGGAAGTGTGTTGTTGCCGATTCTTTGCAGGCGGCTATCGACCAGGCTCTGATGCATGTGTATCTGAATCGTCCCGACTTGGTGAGAGTGCACGAAAGTCACCTTGAGAGTGTGGGTGCACCGATTGTCTCTGAACCAGCACCACGTCATGTTGCTACAGATATTGTTAAAGAGGTCGCACCAGTGGCTATTGAGCCTACTGTGGCTCCGATGGATATTTTGGTGACGAAGCCTAACTTCTGGACTTTCAGGGGCGACTATTATCTTCAGTTCTTGCAGAACTATGTGTCGGACAACTGGTATAAGGGAGGCGAGAGTAATTATTCGCTCTTGGGTAGTGTAACCATGCAGGCCAACTACAACAACAAGCAGAAGGTGAAGTGGGACAACAAGTTGGAATTGCGTCTTGGTTATCAGACATCGCGTGGCGATACTATTCACAAGTACAAAACCACAGAAGACTTGATACGTTATACCGGCAAGGTTGGTCTGCAGGCCACCAAGCGCTGGTACTACACTCTGCAGCTCATAGCCCAGACTCAGTTTACGCATGGTGTGAAGAGTAATGACAAAAAGATTTATTCTGATTTCTTCTCGCCATTCAATCTCAACCTCTCTGTCGGTATGGACTATTCTGTAGACTGGCTCAACCACCGTCTTAAGGGAAGTGTGCATATAGCACCTTTTGCGCTTAACTGGAAGTATGTTGGTCGTGCTGACCTTGCCACCCGATATGGTCTTGATGAGGGACATCATGGAATGACCGACTATGGTTCGGAATGTACGATTGACTTGAACTGGGTGCTTGCTGACAACCTGAGATGGAAAACACGCTTGTATGGTTATACCACATACAAGCGTGCTGAATTAGAGTGGGAGAACACGATAACCTTTCAGTTCAATCGCTACATCTCCACCAATGTTTTTATCTATCCTCGATTCGACGATGGGGCCCAACGCAAGGATGGTCAAAGCTACTGGCAATTTAAGGAGTTCGCCTCTGTGGGTTTCTCCTATTCATTTTAGTAAATGCCATAAATCGTAATCCATACGCAGACGGCAATGACAAGCAGGGCGCAAACGAGAAGAAAAGCGAATAGCAACTTGCTAAATATCAAGCGCTTTTTGTGTCGTGGGCTGCATGCACGCATGGACGTGCTGCTGTGTTGATGTGTATGGTTCAAGAAGTTACATTGACCAGAAATATGCAGATGTTTATCAGAATTTTTTTAAGCTGGTAGATGCGAAATGTATGGATGATAATATGGAAGCATTGGCTGATGAAGTGGATGTGATCTTTACAGCTACTCCTCAGGGACTTTGTGCTTCTTTAATTAATGAAGGAATTCTTTCTAAGGTGAAAGTTATTGACCTGAGTGCGGATTTCCGTATTAAAGATGTGAAGAAATATGAGAAATGGTACGGAATTGAGCATAAGGCTCCGCAGTTTATCGATGAGGCGGTTTATGGTTTATGTGAGATTAATCGTGAGGAGATTAAGAAAGCCAGACTGATTGCGAATCCGGGATGTTATCCTACATGTTCCACGCTTTCTATTTATCCGTTGATCAAAGAAGGGTTGATCGATCCGTCTACTATTATTATTGATGCGAAGTCCGGTACTTCAGGAGCAGGACGTGGAGCCAAGGTTGCCAATCTGTTCTGCGAAGTGAATGAGAATATTAAGGCTTATGGTGTTGCAAGTCACAGACATACACCGGAGATTGAGGATCAGCTTGGTTATGCGTGTGGCAAAGAGGTGCTGATCAATTTTACACCTCATCTGATTCCTATGAATCGTGGTATTCTGGTGACTGCTTATGCTTCTCTGACTAAGGATGTTTCTTATGAAGAGGTGAAGGCAGTTTATGATAAGTATTATGAGAATGAGACTTTTGTCCGTGTACTTGATAAGGATGTTTGTCCGCAGACTAAGTGTGTGGAGGGAAGTAATTATGTGGATGTGAACTTTAAGATTGATCCTAGAACTCACAGAGTTATCATGATGGGGGCGATGGATAATCTGGTGAAAGGTGCTGCGGGACAGGCTGTGCAGAATATGAATCTGCTGTTTGGATTTAAGGAGGCTGAGGGACTGCTGCAGGTGCCGATGTGTCCGTAAGTTAGAGTGAAAAGGGGACGCTCCGGAAATTATTTGGTTTTGAACGCGGTTTCGGGGCTTACTAACTCTAAGTGTTCGTGAATTTGCTAAAGGCATGAGGCGGCTTGTCAAACTCGCTCCGTTGCAAACTTCGCTCAGACAGTGATGCAGCCGCCTCATAACGCAAATTCCCGAGCACTAAGAGTTACTACAGCCCCTGCAAATGCGTTCAAAACCAAATAATTTCCGGAGCTGACTTTTCAGGACGGAAGAGATGTGGATGTCTGACGGACGTGACTGCGCAGGGGACCTGCGGCAGTCGCTGAGAGTGGAGGATGTGGACGGGAAACGAGATAGTTTGTCTTATTATATAGAAAGGATTGAGGTTTTATGAAGATTATAGAGGGCGGCGTTACGGCGGCTAAGGGATTTAAGGCAGCGGCTGCTGCAGCTGAGATTAAGTATAAGGGCAGAACGGATATGGCTATGGTTTACAGTGAGGTGCCTTGTGTGGCTGCGGGGACTTTTACTACCAATGTGGTGAAGGCTGCGCCTGTGAAGTGGGATCAGGATATTGTTTATAATCATCCGTCTGCGCAGGTGGTGATCTGTAACAGTGGTATTGCCAACGCATGTACCGGTGCAGAAGGGTATGGTTATTGTAAGGAGACTGCGGATGCGGCTGCTGAGGTTCTTGGGGTGACTGCTGACAGTGTGCTGGTTGCTTCTACAGGGGTTATTGGTAAGCAGATTCCTATTGAACGTATTAAGAATGGTGTGAAGATGCTGGCGCCGAAGCTGGATGGTTCTCTGGAGGCTGGTACTGAGGCTGCGAAGGCGATCATGACTACTGATACCAAGAAGAAAGAGGTTGCTGCTGTTATCGAGTCTTCCAAGACCCGCGAGTGGGTTGACGTAAAGTAATCGTCACAGAAGAAATATCCGCCGCTGCCGAACAGCGTTTCGGCAGCGGCTCCAGAAAATAGATGGAGGAAAGACTATGTCTATCAAAATTGGTATTGCTCCGGATTCCTGGGGCGTATGGTTCCCGGCAAGCGATCCGAACAACGCAAAGCAGCCGCAGTGGTGGCGCTGCCTCGACGAAATGAAAATTGCAGGCTATGATGGCTGTGAAATCGGCCCGTGGGGCTACATGCCGAACGACAACCCGCAGGTTCTCAAGAACGCTATCGACGCGCGCGGCCTGACGCTGGTTGGCGCTACCGAGGGCGGCAACTATCTGGATGACGCAAATGTTGAGCAGATGCTCAAGGACATTGACGACATCTCTGCCCTGCTCAAGGCATTCCCGTCCGCGAAGTATATCGTGCTGCTGCCTCCGATGTACACCAACCTCGCTACCGGCGAGCTGGAAATGAATCCGGATCTGACCGACGAGGAGTGGGCAAAGTACTGTGCAAACGTACAGAAGTGTGCTGACCGCTGTGCTGCAAACGGCTTCCAGGGTCTGTTCCATCCGCATGTTGACAGCCATGTTCAGACCGAGGAGCAGATCGAGCGCTTCCTCAACGACACCAACGTAGATCTGTGCTTCGATACCGGCCACCATGTATACGGCGGCGGCGAGCCGATCTCCTTCTACAAGAAGTGGGCAAAGCGCATTCCGTACATCCATTTCAAGGACTGCGATCTGTCTGTTAAGGCAAAGATGGACGAAAACAAGTGGTCTTTCGCTAAGGCTGTTACCGAGGACATCATGGTAGAGCCAGGCAAGGGCAGCATCGACTTCGCAGCTATGCATGACGCTCTCGTTGAGTGCGGCTATGACGGCTGGTGCGTTGTAGAGCAGGATCTGTTCCCAGTAAAGTCTTTCGACGTTCCGCTGGAGAAGGCTTCCATCGGCCGTGAAAACCTGCGCAAGGCTGGTTTCTAAACCACTTCTCTTATCCAAAATCGATTACACCTTCATATACTCTCTTCTCTAATACTTCATCCGATTAAAAATCCACAGCGGCTAATTCTATACAGGAGAAGCGCTGTGGATTTTCCGCCTTTTATACATAGATTTTCCCCTATGTGTATATAAAAAGAGATATAAGAAAAAGAATTTGTGAAGTTAGGAAAGGAAAAATATCATGGTATTTACACTCGCTTCCTTTGTCGCTGTCACGGCGCTGGTTGCTTTTATCAGCTGGCTCAAGACACGCGGCACAGATGAAACCTCTCAGGACGGTTACTTCCTGGGTGGCCGAAGCCTGACTGGTATCGTCATTTTTGGTTCCCTGATGATGACAAACCTGTCGGCAGAACAGCTAGTCGGACGAAATGGTCAGGGCTATGACGCTGGTATCACAGCAATGGGCTGGGAAACCATGTGTCCGGTTGCTCTGACACTGATGGCATTGTTCTTCGTACCGCGCTACTTTAAACTCGGCATTACAACGATTCCGGAATTCTTGGAAAACCGTTATGACCGCGCAACCCGCGTTCTGGTTTCCTTTATCTTCCTCGTAGCATACATCGTTACCATGCTTCCGCTGGTTCTTTACGCCGGCTCGGTCGCTATGGAGCGTATCTTTAATGTCACCGACTTGGTCGGCGGCAACCGTTTCCTCGCAATCACCATCATGTGTGTTGCCCTCGGCGTTATCGGCGGCATCTACGCAATCTTCGGTGGTCTGAAGGCCGTAGCCGTATCCGACTCGCTCAACGGCGTCATCTTCATCATCGGCGCTGTTGTTATCGTTCCGATTCTGGCATTTATCATTCTCGGTGAGGGAAGCCTGATTACCGGCGTACAGCGCATGATTAGCGATGCACCTCCGGAGCATCTGAATGCTATCAAGTCTTGGGATGCACAGGCACCGGAAATCCCGTGGCCGATGATTATCCTCGGATGCAGCATCAACCACATTTCTTACTACTGCACAAACCAGTCCATCATGCAGCGCGTACTCGGCGCAAAGAACCTGAAGGAAGCACAGAAGGGTGCTCTTCTCTCCGGTCTGGCACTGGTATTCTGCCCGCTGTTCCTCGTCATGCCTGGTATTATCCAGCGCATCCGCGACGGCGGTGTATTGACGGATTTCGACATGGCTTACCCGACTCTGGTTCATGACATTCTGCCGACGCCGGTTCTCGGATTCTTCGCAGCTGTTATGTTCGGCGCAATCCTGTCGTCCTTCAACTCCGTACTCAACAGCTCCATGACCCTGTTCACCCTCGATATTCTGCCGGTTATCTCCAAGAAGGAGCGCACCGCGCAGCAGGAAATCACCATCGCAAAGCGCTTCGGCATTGTTCTTTGCCTGGCTTCCATCGTGATCGCTCCGTTCCTCATGTATCTGCCGGCTGGCATCAGCACCTTCCTGAATCAGATGTGGGGCTACTACGGCGTACCGGTTCTGGCTGTCGCAATGATGGGTATGCTCAACAAGAACATCCCGAACTTCGCACCGAAGCTCACGATTATCGTTCACATCATCGTTTACGGTGTACTGATGAACACCGTTCCGCTGCACTTCCTCTACTTTGAAGTAACTGCATTCGTTGTTGACATCGTTCTGCTGTGGGCTTGCTCCAAGCTCAAGCCGCGCGAGACTCCGTACGAACTGCCGAACCTGGAAGTTGTCGACATGACACCGTGGAAGTACCGCATTCCGGTCGTTGTTGTGACCTTTGCGATCCTCGCAGCAATCTACATCACCTTCTCTCCGCTTGGAGTTGGCTAAATAAGATTTACCCACTTTTCTATTCTCTCTCATATTTCCAAAACAGAGCAGCTCACTTTCCCCGAGCTGCTCTGTTGCTTTATAATATATATAAGCATCAACAAAAAACGCACCGGATGGTTTGTTTCATCCGATGCGTTATGTATTTACGTCTGCGCGTCCTTCAACTTTTGATATATCTCACTCTGTTCGTCAAAAGGCGCTCCGAAGTCTAAACAGAGCGTATCACCAATCTGTGCTGTCACATAACAAGCCTGCGCAGTCTTATCATAATTTACGGACAGCGTAACTGCATTTTCCCGTGAACTATCTCCGTTCAAATATCCGGATAACCCACCGGCAAAGCATTGATCTCCATTATCCAACTTGATTTCTGTGAGCCTGCCTGTCAGAGACACCGTATCTGTAACGCCATTTGCCGTAATCGTGGCTTCGGCATTCACACTGGCGTCCGGATCCGAACACTCTGGAATATCCAATCGCAAAAAGCTATCGGAATCATTCGCAAGGGCATTCCATTCATCAAGCGTGAGACCATACTTTTCTTGAATTGCCAGTTCATTGTCCGGTGTATTCAAAGATACTGTGCACACAGGCAGTGTCAACGAACATTTTTCCAAGAATACCGATGTCTGCTCCGTCTGCTGTTCCTGCACCGCGGGTTTCTGTTCTTGCTCCGACGTTCCGCAGCCTGACATCAGCAGGGCAAGAACCGACAGCAACCCAACCATAGAAAACGCTCTTTTTTTCATAAACATACTCCCTATTTAACTGTTTTGAACGTCGTGCTTACTGCGTCAGAATATACAAAAAATAATATTAAATCATTTTTATTTTGTATATTTTTATTATACCTAATACACTCTCCATTGTCAACAATCATATATACGGCTTCAACAGCCCTTTATTTTTCGGCAAGCAAATCAATTGATACGCCGCCGTTGCCTCTTTATCGACAAGCGGAATAATCATTCTGTCCTGCAAAACCTCTTGCTCTTCCCATCCAGCCAAATTCGTGGTAAAGCACAGCAGCGTAGAGCTCCGAATCAATTCTTCCAAAGCAAAGGCATCTGTCTGCACGAGGAATTTCGAGGTAGGCATTTTCTCATGGCACAAATTGCTCCAAAAGCCAAGCTGATCGCGCACCAAGCAATTGAATCCATTGATCTGTTCAAAGGTCAGCGTTTTTTCCCGCGCCAACGGATGGTTATTCGGCACACAAACCGACAGTTGTTCCCGCAAAAATGGGACAACAAGCAAGCGTTCATCGGCAAAGGCATACGGCAGGATGCCAATCTCACAGCTGCCGGACACGACCTGCTCGATAATCGTTGCCACATCTTCTAATTTTGACGAAATTGTATTGTCCGGATAGCGAGCGGTCAGCGCAGGCAGCAGCGACCACAACGGCGCGGGCGCGCAGGACGAAACATGGATGGTGTGCAGGCTTCTGTCAAAGGCTTGTACCATCTGTACGGCATGGTCTGCCTCCTCCAACAGCTTCCGTGCATACGCGACCGCCCGCAAGCCGGTCTCATTGCAGGCGATGCGATTCTTTCCTCTCGTGAACAACGGCACCCCAAACGTATCTTCCACATGATGCATGGTGCGCGTCAGGGTCGGCTGAGAAATATGCAGCTGTTCTGCCGCTTTTGACAGGGTTCCACAGTCTGCAAACGTCACAAACTGCTGTAATTCCAACAAATCAAGCATTGCCTTTGCTCCTTTACTATTCACAATATGAATGATAGATTCCGATATTGCTATTGTACAACGGAGTCAAACACATGTAAACTATAGACAGTAAGATCATTGATGCAAGGAGGATATGATTATGGATTATGTAACACTGAACAACGGCGTAAAAATGCCGCAGCTGGGCTATGGTGTGTATCAGACCCCACCGGAGGACACAGAGCGCTGTGTGCTGGAAGCCATCGAGGTTGGCTATCGCAGCATTGACACCGCCCAGGCATACGGCAACGAAGAAGGTGTCGGCAACGCCATCCAGAAGTGTGGTCTGCCGCGGGAAGATCTGTTTATCACCACCAAGATTTGGATCTCCAACGCCGGTTATGAAAAGGCAAAGGCTTCTATTGAAGAATCTCTGCGCAAGCTCCAGACCGATTACATTGATCTGCTGCTGATTCATCAGCCGTTTGGCGATTACTACGGAACCTATCGCGCCATGGAAGAAGCATACCGCGCAGGTAAGGTTCGTGCCATCGGTGTTTCCAACTTCTATCCGGATCGCTACTTGGATCTGGCGCATTTCGCAGAAATCAAGCCAGCTGTCAATCAGGTGGAAACCCACGTATTCCAGCAGCAGAAAATTGCCAAGGAATACCTGAAGAAAAACGGCACACAGATTATGTCTTGGGGTCCGTTCGCGGAAGGCAAGAATGATTACTTCAACAATCCGGTTCTCAAGGATATTGCCGCTGCTCACGGAAAGTCTGCCGCACAGGTTGCCCTGCGCTTCCTGCTGCAAAGCGATGTGGTTCTCATTCCGAAGTCTGTACACAAGGAACGCATGGAAGAAAATTTCAACGTCTTTGATTTTGCCCTGACCGATGAGGAAATGGCACGCATCGAAGCATTGGATACCGGCAAGAGCCTGTTCTTCTCGCACTATGATCCGCAGACCGTCGAGTGGTTTATGAGCATCGTATAATCAAGTTATATTTGTTATCAAAAAAGCCTGTCACTCAAAAAGAGCGACAGGCTTTTACTTAGTCTATGCGTTGTATGGAATACGCTCCCGCTGCCGCAACAGCTTGACGCAATTGTTCTTCACGCACTTCTTTCTCTACAAAAACTTCCGTCCATGTGTCAGTAAATCGTACCTCTGTCACATCATCTATTTGCATCAGTTCTCGTCGAATCGCCTCGCGGTCAGCCCCTTCTGCCACACCGCTAAGATACAATACCTGATAGTCCATGCGCTGAATTTTAAAAATAACCGGTCGGGTACCATCTGAACAGCAAGCAATCATCACACGTTCATCGTTCATCCAGCCGCGCATAATAGAACCGCCCTGCAAACCGGTATAAATATATCGCGCGATGGCATCCCATGCTTCCGAGCAATGCGTAAACTCACTCCCGCCCGCTATCGTATGCGCCGGATAGGCACTCTTCGTCAACGTATGCTGTCCCATGTGCCAAAAATCATCCGCTGTTCCATACCGTTCAAAGATAAACGTGTCTCCGATGTGATAACACGGACAGACTCCAGCGTTCGGATCCGTGCAATACTGGTGTTGAAGCTCTGGATACAATTTTTTATCAATAACCGTTACTTTTACTTTGTGCTGCATTGTATTCTTCCTTTCTTCCATTACACAATCCGCACAGAAATTTCTGTGACAAAATTTTCTATCGAATCTTCCACAAAATTATCCACCACATAATGCTCCAGATAGATGTCATCTGTCTGGAGCTTTTGCGTTTTTTGATAGGCTGTCAAGCGCGCATAGGCTTCCTGCACGCTGTTCCAGTGCCCGACATGATACGCTGTCAGATACGCTCCCGCCGGCAGTGTCAGACACGGCAGCTTTTCCATCTTTTTCTCCAGCAGCAAGCCCGCATTGTCATAGACATTGCACCGGCCCGTATGGATATTGTCCGCGTGCTGTACACAGGCAATATCGTAATCCATCTGGACGCCTTCCTGCTCTAACGCTGCGATCATTTCACTTGCTTTCTGATAATACTCCCATTCGCTGTCCGGTGACACGGAAGCATATATATAGTATCTCTCCGGAAACATCTGTACGGAAACATCTTGTGTCCGCAGCTGTCGAATCGCTTTGATTTTTCGCGTTCGCTGTGCCACCCACTTTTTCATCTGCTGTAACTTTTTTATCTGCTGATTTAATTGTTTTTCCCGCTGTGCAAACACCTGTAAAATGCGTTCCGGACTGCGGTGACGCATAAATTCCCGAATTTCTTTGAGCGGCATTCCTAATTCTTTTAACATCAAAATGGTGTTCATGACCTCTACTTGGTTCACGGAATACTGCCGGTATCCGTTTTCCGTCACACACTCCGGACAAAACAATCCGATTTCATCATAATGAAACAATGTTTCCTTTGTCACACCCATAAGCTTGGCAAATTCTCCCGTTGTCATGTAAAGATTGCGATTCATCTGTTCTTTTTCTCCAATTCCTCTTGACTATAGGGTTACCCTATAGGATATACTGTCAAATGTCAAGTAAAAAAGCACATCGAAAGGAGATATTTTTATGAGTTCATCGCTGAATCAGCGATTTACCCCATGGTCTTTATTAAAATTTGCAGCGCCATCTATTGTCATGATGGTGTTTATGTCGCTGTATACAATTGTTGACGGCATTTTTGTCTCCCGCTTTGTCGGCAGCAATGCACTCTCCGCGACAAATATCGTCTATCCAGTTCTCAATGTCGCCATTGCTTTTGCGACCATGCTTGCCACCGGCGGCAACGCGATTATCAGCCGTTATCTCGGCGAAGATCGTCCGCAGAAAGCCAATGCCTGTTTGACGCAATATGTCGTCATTGCCCTTGGATTGGGTGTTCTCATTTCCATTTTGGTTCAGATATTTGCCACGCCGCTCTCTCTGTTTTTGGGAGCCAATGACGTGCTTCTCCACGACTGCAACATGTATTTGCGCACGCTGCTCGCCTTTGCTCCCGCCTGCGTGCTGCAGGTATTATTCCAATCCTACTTTGTGACAGCAGGGAGGCCAACACTCGGTTTGCTGTTGTCTATTGGCTCGGGGATTTCCAATGCAGTCTTGGATTATCTCTTTATTGTCGTCTTTCAGCTCGGCGTTGCCGGTGCTGCTTTGGCAACCGGCATCGGACAATGCATTCCTGCTGTTGTCGGTTTGATTTTCTTCTTTACAAACAAACAGGGACTGCATTTTACCAAATTCTCTTTTTACAAACGTGAACTGCTGCAAGCCTGTTATAACGGTTCTTCCGAAATGGTTTCTCAGCTGTCCATGGCAGTTGTAACCGTGTTGTTCAACATTGTTCTCATGCGCATTGCCGGAGAACACGGTGTCGCTGCCATTACCATTTTATTATACGGCCAGTTTTTGTTTAATTCGTTCTATCTCGGTTTTTCTATTGGCGTTGCGCCCATTGTCGGATTTCAATACGGTGCGCGAAACAAGGTTTTGCTCCGACGCGTATACCGGATTTCCTTCCTGTTTGTCATCGCATCTTCGATCTTTTTGTTGGGTGCAGCAGAAGCGTTATCCCGCCCGATTATTACAATATTTACCCACGATGCAGAAACCTTCCCGCTGGCATTGACCGGATTCCGCTTGTTCGCTTTCTGTTTTTTGTTCAGCGGTGTCAACATCACATCTTCCGGATTTTTTACCGCATTATCCAACGGCAGAGTATCCGCGATTCTTTCGTTCTGCCGTACCTTTGTCTTTACGGCAGTCTGTCTGATTGTGCTTCCGCATTTTCTCGGCATCAACGGCGCTTGGATTGCCGTTCCGGCAGCAGAGGCGCTGACGTTGCTCATCTCTCTGTACATGCATCAAAAATACTTTGTGCGTCCCGGAAAACAAAATTATTTCGCAGAATAAGCAAAAAAAATCACGGCATAACGCCGTGATTTTTTGCTTGTCTTTTATAGCCACGCACAATACAATCCAATCATAATTGGCATTGTGACAATGGAACATATCGTTGTCAAAACATACAGCACGCTGGATTTTGCCGCATCTTTGTCATACAACTGTGCCATGGAAGTGACGGTTGCGCATGCCGGCGTAATACAAGCCAAAAAGACCGTCAATAAAATATTTTTGCCGTCTGCAACCATGCCGGTCACATGCATGATTCGAAACAAAACCAGCAACAGCAACGGATACACGAGCAACCGCAGCAGCACGGTTTTATAATTGCTCCACGCTGTAAAAACCTGTTTCAGCGGAATATCCGCAATGACCATACCGGCCAGCAGCATTCCCATAGGTCCTACCATATCACCGGTCATTTGAATCGTGTCATCAATCACAGATGGCAGTGTGATATGGCACAAAAACAACACGGCGCCAATGAAAATGGAAATCACATTGATGTTCCACAAAATCTTTTTCCATTGTACCCCTTTGTCTGCCGTCAGCTTGCTGCGGCAATGCGTCCAAATCAAAATCAATTGCACAACGAGAAAACCGCAGGAATAGACAACATATTGCTGACCGAGCAGTGCTTGAATCAGCGGCACCACCAAGATGCCTGCATTGGTATAAATCACTGTCAATTGTTCGATTGTACTCAGGCGGCATGGCTTGCGCAAAATCGCTGTAAACAGCAAAAACAGCACATGAACTGCTGCCGCAGCTGCAAACGCAAACAACAGGCCTGTTCGCACCTGCGGAGAATCATCTATCTGAAATGCGTGAACAATCATACATGGGATGACCAAATAGACCAAAATCACCGATACAACTTTGCTGTCCTGCACACGGAGCAGCTTGGTTTTCACCAGCGCATAGCCCATAAACATAATCAGGAAAAGTTTTGCAATTTCTTCCATCAAAATCAAGCTTATTTGCATGTTCTTTGCCTCTTTTTTCTGTTTTTCTTTTATTATATCACAGCTGTAAAGAGGCGATTTCTCATTATACGCTTGTCATGCGGTGCCGGCTTTCCACGATGCGCGCTTCTTTTTCATCCGTCATGCTGTCAATGGCAGCATCTAATTTTTGTACAATTTCCGCTTTTTCAAACGGCATATGCACGACAAAAGGCATCGAGTTTGTCGATGTCGCAGAAAAAACAACGATTTCATTATTCATATTGGCAAGCAAGGTGCGAAATTCATCCAGCCGCTCACGCTCTGTAACTTCCTGAAAGGTTCCTGCATGCCATTCATCATATAATTCCGTTCCCGGCAAAATCGCCAAGGTCGTGAGAATCATCAAATACGGATGCAGCTGATTGAGCAGTACTGCGGATTTTTTTGCACTCTCATGTGCTTTTCCATGTCCGGCCAAGCCGCCCAGATAAATCACGCGATAATCAACGCCCGCTTGCTCCAGCTTCTTGCATCCCTC
>OQVS01000622.1_pt1 | contig 24470 bp, 23 predicted proteins | sample 1691601 | NCBI WGS metagenome assembly OQVS01 (sample SAMN03418268, study PRJEB22391) | human gut metagenome | biome: human-gut; feature: organic feature; material: feces | host: Homo sapiens | place: Tanzania | collected 2013-01
CGATAGCGAATCTGCTCCATCACGGAAAAACCGTCCATGCCCGGCAGCATCACATCCAAAAGAACAAGGTCATAGCTGTTCTGCGCACACAGGCGCACCGCATCCTCCCCGTTTTCGCACAGGTCGCTGCCGTATCCGACAACCGCCAGCGTCGCCGTTATCGTCTTTGCGATATTGGGGTCGTCCTCCACAATCAAAATCCGAATCATTGCGTCACAGTCCTTTGCCGTTTTTTCTTTCCATCCTATTATACCGCCGAAAAAAGCGGGATGCAAGAGCGGCGCCGCCCCCGCCGCGGATTTTTTACATTTCCCTTACCTTTTTTTGAATACTTCCTGCCCTGCCGCGCCGTACAATGGCTGCAATGAAAGGGGGCATACGGTATGACACGGGCACTTCCCGCGCTGCCGACCGAGGCGGAGAAAAAGAAAATTGCGTTCGGCGGGCAGACGCTGAAGCTGATCGCGCTTTGGTTTATGCTGTTTGACCATATTGTAACGCTTTTCGTGCCGCAGCATACTCTTTTGCGCCTGCTTTTCAAAATCCCCGGCGGAATCAGCGCGCCGCTGTTTTTCTTCTGCATCGCGCGCGGCTTTGAGCACAGCCGCTGCAAGGGCGCCTATTGCAGGCGATTGTTTTTCTTCGCGCTGCTTTCCCATGTTCCCTATATTCTTTGCTTTTCCTACGGCTTTTTCGAGGCGACGAGCGTGCTGTTTTCCGAGGCGCTCGGGGCATGCGCGCTGCTTGTGCAAAGGCAGGAAAAGCTTTCTTTTGCAAAAAAACTGGAAGAAGAAGCGGCAAAAAAAGCAGGAGCTCAATCTTCTCAAAATTCTGAAGAGCTCAGTCCTGTTGTTCCACTCGATCCTCTCTGCCTTGAACTGGGAGTTGCCTTGCTTGATTTGGTCAATAAGGAAAAAGGCGCAGAGCTTCTCGAGAGAATTACAAGAATCCGCCGCGAGGCTGCAATTGACCTTGGTCTTGTAGTTCCTCGAATCAGAATCATCGACAACCTTACTCATCAACAAGAAAAATTTTATCAATCTCGTGCGTGCCGTGCGTATCGCCAAAAATGTAAATGTTGTTCATTTTTGCCCTTTATGAGAGATTTTCGCCATATTTTAGCATTTGCTCTTGTTTTGCAAGTCTATAAGCGTGGTTTAAAAGCTCTCTTGTGTGCGCGTTTAAATCAAACATTTCATCATACAAGCAATGTGCTTTGATGGTGCTTTCATCGCGCTTAAATTCAAAGTCAAAATCAGCGTGCCAGTGTCCAAAAAACCACTGCGGACTTTGCTTTTTTTCGACAAGCGCGTTTAAAAGTTTTTCAAGTTTTGTGCTGTTTTCATCGTGAATTTTATGCTCTATGTCGATGAAATTTCGCATAGGGCTAAAAAAACTTTGCGGGCAAGTGTGCGTGATGACTAAGTCTATGTTGCCGTTAAATTTAGCGATATTTTCGCACCCTTTTTGGATTTGCCACCCTTTTATATCCTCGCCAGCCCACCAACTGCGCTTTCTCGTGTAAGATTCATTGATAAGTCGGTATTCTTTGTCTATGCTGAGCGCGCCTCCACACACAAGCGCGTTTTTGCCCGCTATGTTGTAAATTTCGCCACGCCTTAAATGATAGCACTTGTCCTTGATATACTCGCCCGCCACACCGCCGAATTTTTGCACTGCGGGCAAGGTGTTTAGGCGGTCGAAATTCTCGTGGTTGCCATCTACGAAAAGCAAGGTGCAAGGAAGTTTTTCGATTTGCTTGTAAATTCTTTTTTCTTTTTTGTCAAGATACTGCCCTTGCGCCTTATAGTCCCAAAGCACGCCAAAATCTCCGCAAACGATGACATAATCCTCAGCCTTAAAATCAAAAGCTACATTGAAAACCTTTTGAATTTCAAGCGTGCCGTGCGTGTCGCCGAAAAAGTATAAATTGCCCGTTTGCATTGAAAAGTCCTTGTTGAAATTTGTCGCAAGGGTTGATTATACAAAATTTAAACTTAAAGCAAACTTAAAAGGCTAAATTTAAGGCGCTTTGCATAGCGTTTAGAATGTGTGTTTGGTTTGTGGGTAAATGTGTTGTTTGAAAGTGTAAATTTTGGGCGTTGGGTTGCGTTAAATTTTTGCTTAAATTTTCAAACGAGCAAAGCTCAAAAAATAGCTCAAAAGCAAAAACGCCTTGCCACAAAAGCATACTTGCTCCGTCTTTGCAAGGTATTTGGCACTCTTTGGCGAGCCTTAAAAAGGGCGTTTGCTTGCCATAAATCACTTCAAAGGCGCATTTTGCCTTGCTTAAAAGCCCTTTTAAAAGCCTTTCATCGCAAGGCAAAAGCTCATCTTTAAGCCCAGCAGAAGTCGTGTTTATCACTAAATCATAAGAATTTATGGCTAAATTTTCATAAAGAAAGGTTTGATAAGGCGCAAAGTCCTTGAAACGCCCTGCGCTGCGGTTAGCCACGCTCACGCTTATGCCTTGCTTTGCTAGCACAAAAGCCAGAGCCTTTGCCGTGCCGCCTGCGCCTAAGATGAGCGCGGATTTAATGCCCCTAAATTCAGCGATTGCCCTTAAAAATCCTATGCCGTCCGTGTTGTAAGCGTGAATTTCGCGCCCTTTTACGAGCAAGGTATTTGCTGAGCCTATGTTTAAAGCCATTTCGTCTTTATAATCAGCGATTTTAAGGGCTTCTTCTTTGAAAGGCACGGTGATATTTGCGCCATTTAGCCCTAGCTCAAAGATTTTACTTCGCAAATCGCTTGCCTTTGTAAGATGAAAGCGCGTGTAAATGGCGTTTAGCCCTAGTGCTTGTATCGCGCTGTTGTGAATGCGTGGGGATTTAGAGTGCGCCACAGGGTCGCCGATAACCGCAAAAACTTTCATCAAGCCACTTTCTTTAAATTTCACAAGCCTTTTTGGGGCTAAATTCAGGCGTTTTTAAATTTAATCTTGCAAAATTTGCATTTAACTTGCTAAATTTCACAAAGCCCAAAACGCCTAAATTCAGCGCTCACGCAAATCATTTCACCTGCACCACAAAGGCATCTTTGCTGATGGTTTGGCGAATTTTAGGTAGTTCAGCGTTTAACTCATCTTGCGAAAATGGTCCTATAAGGATTTGCGTTGTTTCGCCCCTTTTTCTGGTGCTGTATTTGTAGCCATTTTGCGTAACAAGGGCGAGTTCGCGGGACTTGGTATCAAAATTTTTCACTGAAAACACCTGCACATAAGCACCGCTTTGCAAATCGCTCGCACTTTGAGCTACTTTTGGCTTGTCGGCTGGCTTTTGTGCTGGCTTTGGCTCAGCCTTTGGCTTTTGTGTGGCTGGCTTGCTTTCAGCCTTTGGTTTTTGCTCTGGCTTTGCGGCTGGTTTAGCTGGCTGGGCTAGCTTTGGCGCAACTGCTGGCTCAGCTGGCGCACTTGCGTTGTATTCGCTTGATGGCAAAGGCATTGTAAAACTTTGGTTGCTTTCTAAAATAGAAACATTGCTTTCAAAGCCTTGCATTTGGAGCTTCAAAGCCGTAAATTCATCAAGCTCGTTTGAATTTGGCTCGTTGTTTATGGGGATATTGTCAAATTCGCTGCTTGTGTTTGGTTCAGCGGGAAAAAGCGTTTGCGAGCCTTTGTTTTCATCGCCGCTGTTTAAAAGCTTCATCACTATCATCACCACTAAAAACAAAATCACTAGCGCGATGACGCGTAGTAAGAGTTTTTTCACTCTCTCGCTTTTGTTGTTGTTATCCAAGATAATGTCGTCAAAATTCTTGTCCATAGCCTGTCCTTTCACAAATGTTTAGACCACGATGAGCCGCGCTCTTTTTGATATACTTCATAAGGCAATGCCATTATGTTATACTCTTTTGGTAAATTGATGGTAGGAAAAACCCGCCATTGTACGGGCATTTTGCTCGCAAGCAGCAGTGAAATCTTGCTTGCAAGCTGGCAACCCTCATCAAACGCCGTGTGTCCTTTGTGGATATAAAGGTGCAAATGCCCATTTGTCTTTGTTTTGTAAGCTGTGAAATTGATATAGCCTTCTTCGCGCAGCACGAGCTGGGCGCGGTGCCAAAAGCGTTCTGGGTCAAAGCCGTTGTAATCAATAACGATATTTTCGACTATGTTGTTTCTGCCGAGCAAATCGTGGGCGATGATGATTTTGCGCTCCAAATGCTCTTTAATCAGCGTAGGTCCCAAAGTGGCATTTACCCTTTCAAATCTGTCGAAAAAATACCGCCCGCGAAAGGTGAATTTATTGACGATTTTATCGCGTTTGATGAAATAATGATCGCTCACCATTTTGATGAGCGACAAATCAGTCGTTGAAATCAAAACATAGCCTTTTCATAGATGATAAATTTGCTTGCAAGCTCTTTAAGCTCGGCTTTTACCTTGCTTTGCAAAGTTTCGTTGCTAATATCGTCCAAAATATCAGCGATTTTACCCGCCACAAATTCAAGCTCTTTTTCCTTAAAGCCCCGTGCTGTAAGTGCTGGCGTGCCAAGCCTTAAACCGCTTGTGATAAAGGGCGAACGAGTTTCGCCCGGCACCGTGTTTTTATTTGCTGTAATGCCTGCTTTTTCAAGGGCTAAATCCGCGTCTTTTCCGCTGAATTCTTTGTCTAAAAAGCTCATCAGCACTAAGTGATTGTCCGTGCCGCCGCTTACTAGCTTATAATTTCGCGCTATAAGCGTTTTTGCCAAAGCTTGGGCGTTTTTAACAACCTGCGCCGCGTAGCTTTTCCACTCGCTTGAAAGGTTAAATTTAAAGCCAACCGCCTTTGCCGCGATGATATGCACCAAGGGACCGCCTTGAATTCCGGGAAAAATAGCGGAATTTACCTTTTTAGCGATTTCTTCATCATTTGTCATTATAATGCCACCCCTTGGACCGCGCAAGGTTTTGTGAGTCGTGGAGCTTACGATATGAGCGTGCGGAAAAGGACTTGGGTGCGCCCCGCCAGCCACTAGCCCAGCGATATGCGCTATATCAGCGAACAAATACGCGCCCACTTCATCGGCAATCTCTCTAAATTTAGCAAAGTCTATCACGCGTGCATAGGCACTTGCACCGCACACGATGAGCTTTGGACGCACTATTTTAGCTATGTCGCGCACTCTATCATAATTTATACGCCCATCAAGCTCCACTCCATAAGAAAAACTTTCATAAATTTTGCCCGAAGCATTGACTTTTGCGCCGTGCGTTAGGTGTCCGCCGTTGCTTAAATCCATACCTAAAATCTTATCGCCCCTGTTTAAAAGCGCCATATACACGCCTTGATTTGCCTGAGAGCCTGAATTTGGCTGCACATTTGCGAATTTGCAAGCAAAAAGTTTTTTGCAACGCTCAATGGCTAGGTTTTCTATCTCATCGACAAACTCGCAACCCCCATAATACCTTTTGTTTGGGTAGCCCTCAGCGTATTTGTTAGTCAGCACACTACCTGCAACCTCCATAACTTCGGGCAGGGTAAAGTTTTCGCTGGCTATCATTTCAAGGTAATCGCACTGTCTTTGCCATTCTTTGTTGGTTAGCTCGTAAATTTCTTTGTCAAAGCTCTCTAAACTCATCGTTTCTCCTTTGTTTTGCTTGAATTTTCGTTTAAATTTGCACTTTGTGGCGCATTTTCGCTCTTTAAAGGGCGCATTGCTGGGAACAAAATCACATCGCGTATGGACTTTTTGCCTAAAAGTAGCATTGCAAGCCTGTCTATGCCTATGCCCTCCCCAGCTGTTGGCGGCATAGCATAAGAAAGCGCGCTCACAAAATCCTCGTCCATCTCGCAAGCTTCTTCATCGCCAGCCTTTTTAGCCTCCACTTGCCTTTGAAAACGCTCAAATTGGTCTTGCGGGTCGTTAAGCTCGTTAAAGCCGTTGGCTAGCTCTTTGCCCGCTATAAAAAGCTCAAAGCGTTCAGCTATTTGGGGGTTTTCATCGCTTCTGCGCGAAAGTGGGCTTATGGATATGGGAAAATCCGTGATGAAAGTAGGATTTACAAGCTTGCTTTCAACAAAGGTGTCAAAAAGCTCAGCTTGCAAATGCCCTAAATCAAGGCTTTCTTTCACTTCTACGCCCTCATCTTTGAGTTTTTTAAGGATTTGAGCCTTATCATTTATCAAATTTTCGTCCAAATTTCCATACTTTATCAGCGCATTTTTGTAAGAAATGCGCTCAAAGGGCTTTGAAAAATCGATAATTTTTTCATCAAATTCAAGTTTTTCGCCTAAATTTAGCTCTCTTAAAAGCATTCGCAACAACTCTTCACTCAAATCCATTAAATCCTTATAATTATGATAAGCCCAATAAAACTCAATAGTGGTAAATTCAGGGTTATGAGTCAAATCCATACCCTCGTTGCGAAAACAGCGATTTATCTCAAAAACAGCCTCAAAGCCCCCAACCACAAGGCGTTTAAGGTAAAGCTCAGGCGCGATTCTTAAAAAGCGTTCCACGCCCAAAGCATTGTGATGAGTGATGAAAGGCTTGGCGTTTGCGCCACCTGCGATAGGGTGCATCATCGGCGTTTCCACTTCTAAAAAGCCCTTTTGCTCGAAAAAATCCCTAATCAACCGCACTATGCGCGAACGCAAAGCAAAATCACGCCGAATTTCGCTATTCATTATCATATCCAAATACCGCTTGCGATACCTTGTTTCAATGTCGCTCAGCCCGTGAAATTTCTCAGGCAAAGGCGTGATAGCCTTTGCGGCAAGTTTTAGCTCGCTCAAATGCAGGCTAAACTCGCCTGTATTTGTTACAAAAGGATAGCCACGCACCAAAACAATGTCGCCCACTTCTAAATTTTTCTTTAAAAGCGTGTAAAATTCATCGCCCAAGCCATCTTTGTTAAAATAAATTTGCAAAGCCCCGCTTTCATCTTCTATATTTGCAAAGGTTGATTTTCCAGCCACGCGCAAGAGTTTCAAACGCCCAGCAAGGCTAACACTCACGCTTTCATCGCGTTTTGTGTCGCTATCTTTGACATAAGCGTATTTGGCGCGAAATTCGGCTATGCTTAAATCTTTGCTTAAAAAATGCGGATAAGGACTGATACCAGCTTGGCGAAACTCGTTTGCCTTTGCGATTTTTTGTTGTTCTAGCGTGCTGTTAAACATTAAAACCTTACTTTGCTTTGCGCACAAGTTTCGCAAATGCCATAAAGTTGCATCAAATGCCCTGTGAGCTTGAATTTATGCTCTTTGGCGATGAGTGCTTGTTGCCTTTCGACAATGGAATTTTCAAATTCAACGATTTTGCCGCAGTTTTTGCAGATAAGATGGTCGTGGTGTGGCTTGTTTGCCAGCTCAAACTTCTTGCCCGCCGCACCAAAAGAAAGCGAAGTAACCATTTGCGAGTCTTCAAGCAAATTTAAGGTGCGATAAACCGTGGCTATGCCGACATTTAGATTTGGTTCTTTGCGCTTGATTTCCATATACAAGGACTCTGGCGTAAAGTGCGTGTCGCTGTGATAAAGGATATTAAGCACTATTTCCCTTTGACGCGTGTATTTTAGCCCGCTTTCTTTGAGTATCTTTTTGAAACTCTCCAAAAGCACATCGTATTCTATGTTTTCGGTAATCATTCATTCCCCTTCGTTTAAAATTGTGGCGTTTGTATCCATCATCAAATTTTCGCCCGTTTCTTGCACGACTTTTTTGATGAGCTTGTCGTTCATTATAAATGCGCCCGTTTTTTCAAGCACAGGCACGATAAAGCTTTCTTTGGTAAATTTATCTAATTTTTCTTTCAAAAAGCTAAATTCGCTCAAACAAAAGAGCAAAATCGCAAAAATCAAAAAGATTTTCACGCAGGCAAAGGCAAAGCCGCCAAGCCTGTCCAAAAAGCCAAGCCCGCTCATACTGATGAGCTTTGAAAGCACGAAACCAAGACACAAACAAACAAGCCAAAAGATAATCAAAACGCACAAAAAGCCGATAAACTGCCCAAGCTCATCGTTTTGTAGGTTGTGAATGTTGGAGTTGATGAAGTCGCTTGCGTTTTTTGCAAGGCGTGAAGCGAGCAAAACGCCGCCCACTATGCCTAAAAGCCCGAAAAATTCCTTAACAAGCCCATTGATAATGCCTTTAAGCCCTAAAAGCAAGGTAATGCCAAAAACCAAAATGTCAAACCAATACACCATTGCAAGTCCTTACTACTCGATGATTTTAGGCACGATGAAGAAGTGATTTTCGCTTTTTGGGGCGTTTGCGAAGATTTCATCTATCACAGGCGTGTTTTTTGGAGTATCTGCTCTAAAAGGTGTCGCTCCAAGTGCCGCATTATCCACAGAATTTAAGTCAAGTTCGTTTAAAATCTCCACAAAAGCCACGATTTCGCTGAGTTGCTGTTTTGTTTCGTCCCTTTTTTCGGTAGCGATTTTGATAGTGCTTAACTTTTCGAGTTTGTTTAAAAGCTCGTCATTTATAGTCATTGCCTTGTCCTAAAAAAATTTCAAAAGTATTATAGCATAAAATTATCAAAATTTAAGATATTTAGCTACAATACGATTTAAATTTCTTTATGCAAGGACAAAAAATGAGTTTAAAAGACGATTTACAGGCGGTAAAAAGCACTTTGAGTGCTGAGGAGTCGATGATAGAAAATTTCATCAAGGGCGAGCGGTTCATACGAAAGTATAAATTTGTCTTTCTCGTCATACTCGCACTTGTAGTGGTTTATCTTGTGTATCATTACACCAGCAACACACTTTCAAGCAAGGCAGTGGCTAAAAACAACGAAATTTACATTTCTTTGTTGCAAAATCCAAACGATGAGACTAAACTCAAAGAGCTTAAAAGCAAAAATCCAAATTTATATGTGCTTTTTTTGCTCTCGCGCCCCCAAAATGACGAGCTTTTAAAAGAAGCGCAAAGCCTTAAAATCGACCCCTTACTCAAAGAAATTTTAAGCGCAAATTCCAAAAGCGATGGTAAATTTTTAAACGATTACAACAAACTTTTGCAAGCCTATGAGCTTTTGCAGCAAGATAAAATCGAAGAAGCGAATTTGATTTTGGCTCAAATCCCCGTGGATTCTGAGCTTAAAGACTTGGTAAATAATTTCAAGCACTACAAGGGCATTAAATGATAAGGGTTTTAGGCTTTGCGCTGTGTGCTTTGCTTTTTTGTGCTTGCGGCACGAAGCGCGAGTATTACGAGCCGCCAGAAAAATTAGACGGCAAGTTAAGCTATGAGAGCAAACTTTCATCACGCATAAAGGACACAAATTTAGACTACGCCTTTTTAAAAAGCGATGATGTGCTTGACAAAAACGGACTCATCAAGCATTTCAAGCTCCCAAAAGGCTACACACTCTTAAAATTCGAGGCTAGCGAATTTGTTATCGCCGATAAAAGCGGAAATTTAAAGATTTTAGACGAAAACAGCGAGGAAATTTACGCTCACAGCTTTGACGCAGCTGTTTTGAGTGTGGCTTTAAATGGCGATGATATGGCGCTTGTTTTGGCTGATAACACAATAATTTTAATCAATCGCAGCTTAGGCGTGAAGTTTTCTCAAACGCTCACCCCAGCCCCAGCGCAGGACAAACGCGTGGCAAGCCCGCATTTTATGGAAACTATCATCATTTATCCTACTTTGGACGGCAAGCTAGTAGTGCTAGATAGGGCTACTCAAAAAGTCATACGCGATGTGGTAGTGTCTAGCGAGGATTTTTTCAACAATGTCATCTTTATGAGCGTGGTTGATGACAAGATGATAGCCGCCACGCCCAAGCGCATAGTCGTTGTAAGTCCAACGCAAACTTATACTTATGATGAAGAGATAAGAAATGTCGTGGTTTCGCAGGGCTTTATTTTTATCTTTGCGAAAAATGGTAACATTATCAAAACAAATTTAAATTTAAATAAGCTTGTTGAGAAAAAGTTAAAATATGCGATTTATAATGAAAGCAGTGTTTTTAAGGGACATTTATATGTCTTTGAAAAAACGGGGTATTTGTTTAAAAGCGACTTGAATTTGGAGCATTTGCAAGTGTTTAGGCTCAAAGGTGCTGCGGGTGAAAAGGCTTTTATGAAAGAAGGCAAGTTTTATTATGATGATAAGATTTTAAGCCTACCTTGAATTTAGGACTTAAAAATGGTGCTGTGCGACATAGGCAACTCTGATGTGAAATTTTTGCAGGACAACAAATTTTCTTCGCTCAGTTTTGAAGAATTTGCAGCCTTTCAAAGCGAGGAAAGGGTTTTTTATATCAGTGTCAATCACTCCCTAAAAAAGCTTGTTTCAAGCAAGTCAAATTTCATCGACATTGAGCCTTATTTTAAATTTGACACGATTTATCAAGGGCTGGGCGTTGATAGGATAGCAGCTTGCTACACCATAGCCGATGGCGTGGTTGTCGATGCAGGAAGTGCCATCACTGTGGATATAATGTCAAGTTCTATGCACCTTGGCGGCTTTATCTTGCCGGGGATTGCGAGCTTTCGCAAGGCTTATGCTGAAATTTCGCCGATTTTAAAATGCGAGTTAAACACCCAAATTTACCTTGACACCCTGCCACAACGCACTATCGATGCGGTGAGTTATGGGACTTTTAAGAGCATTTATTTGCTCATCAAAGATGCGGCGTATAATAAAAATCTATATTTTACAGGCGGGGACGGCAGGTTTTTGGAGCGTTTTTTTGACAGGGCGATTTTTGACAAACTGCTTGTTTTTCGCGGTATGCAAAAGGTTATCGAGCAAAATTCAAGCATTTTGCTGAAAAAAATCTAAAAGGGGATAAAATGAAAGAATTTGATGCCATCGTCATCGGGGCTGGGATTTCTGGGGCTGCGCTTTTTTATGAGCTAGCCAAATACACAGACATAAAGCGTATCGCACTACTTGAAAAGTATAACGCGCCCGCTACGCTGAATTCTCGCGCTTCAAGCAACTCACAAACCATTCACTGCGGGGACATAGAGACAAACTACACCTTTGAAAAGGCTAAAAGCGTGAAGATAAACGCTGATATGGTCGTAAAATACGCGCTCAACGAGCAGAAAAAAGGCAAGGTTTTTGCCTACTCTCACCAAAAAATGGCTCTGGCTGTTGGGGACGAAGAGTGCGCTTATATGAAACAAAGATTTGAAAAATTCAAAGAACTTTATCCTTATGTCGAGTTTTGGGACAAAAAAGAGCTTAAAAAGCTCGAACCAAAGGTAGTTTTAGGCAAGGACGGCAAAGACAGAGCCGAAAATGTCGTGGCTATGGGCGCACCGCAAGGCAAAAGCTACACTACCATCGACTTTGGCGCAATGAGTGAGAATTTAATAGCAAACGCACTAGCCGCAAAATCCACAGCCCAAGCCTTTTTCAATCAAGAAGTTTGCAAAATCGAGCAAAAAGACGGGGTTTTTCATCTTTTCACTAAAACCTATGAAGAATTTGTCGCCAAAGCCGTTGTAGTCAATGCTGGCGGACACTCACTCTACCTAGCGCACAAAATGGGCGTAGGGCTTGACAAATCCTGCTGGCCTGTGGCTGGCAGCTTTTATATCACCAAACAAAAACTTTTGCGCGGCAAGGTTTATACCGTGCAAAACCCCAAGCTACCATTTGCCGCCATACACGGCGACCCTGATTTGCTCGCTAATCTCAACACGCGCTTTGGACCCACAGCCCTTGTGATACCGAAGTTAGAGCGTTATCACGGGCTTAAATCCGTGCCAGAGTTTTTTGAAGCGCTTAAATTTGACAGCAAAGTCGCTAAAATCACGCTAGGAATGCTCAAAGACAGCACCGTGCGAAACTACATTTTTTACAACTATTTCTTTGAAGTGCCTTTCATCAACAAAAGGCTTTTCGCTAAAAGCGTGCAAAAAATCGTCCCAAGCCTCAGCGCAGCCGACATAGACTATGCAGCAGGCTTTGGTGGCGTGCGCCCGCAGGTTGTCGATAAAGCCGCTGGGGCGTTGCTCTTTGGAGAAGCGAGCATCACGGAGATAAAGGGCATCATCTTTAATATGACACCAAGCCCCGGCGCTACAAGCTGTTTAGGAAACGCTAAAAAAGACGCGCAAAGCGTTTGCAAATACCTTAACGCCAAATTTGACGAGGACAAATTCAAAAACGAGTTGTTGTAAAAGCAAAAATTCAAAAACACAGCACCAAAAGCAAGGCTTTGAATTTGCTTTAAGTTTTATGATAAATTTGCTAGGGCTTGCGATAAACAGCCTTATCTTGTGGATTTTGGTTGAATTTATAGGGCTTGAAAGCTTGTTTGCGAAAATTCTCACTTCTTTTGTGGTGGCGTTTTATAGCTTTTTCGCGAGAAAGGTTTTGATTTATGGGCTATAAAATGCTTTGCGTTTTCATTAGCAAGCAAATCAAGCGGGGCTAGGCGTGCAACCTGCCGCCACTTGATTTAAGGTTGTGCAAACCTTGCTCGTAACCCCTAAAATAGCTTATCCAAAAGTTTGTTTAGCTCTTTTTTGCCCTTTTCTTCGAGCTTTTTGGTTTGCTCTTGCACTTTGGGGCTGTTTAGCACGGACTTTGCCACCGAACCCATATCAAGCGACACCTTTGGGTCATCGGTTTTGCCACTCACACTGCCCTTAAATTCAGCCTTATCCACTCTCAAAGTAAAGGGCAGATTCAGCGAGCTGTTGGCGGTGTTGATAGCGCCCTTTGGCACGCCTATGCTCACGCGTGGCGAGTTGAGCGCAAGCACCAAAGCTATGGCGTTTGGAGTGAGCTTGGCGTTGAGATTGCCGTCCGTAAAGGAATCCTTAGTGAAATCGCTCTTCGTCAAAGTCGCCAAAGTCTTGATGAGTCCGACATTTTTGAGCTTGCCGTTCGCTAGGTTTGCATCGACAACACCGCTTGAAGTGGCTAGGTTGTAGTTAGCTTGCACGCTAGCCTTGACATCATAGTAATCAGGCAAATCCACACCCCGCATCAATGTCGAAAAATCCACGCTATTTAGGTTCGCATCAAGCACATTGTTCGCTAGTGTGGCGTTTAGCTTGCCTTTGAAAATGTCATCGCTCGTAATTTTAGCGTTTAGCCCATTTTTGTCTAAATTCGCATTGCCGTTAAACACCGCTCTGCCCGTGAGTTTGCGCTCGGCAAGCCAATTGAGCTTTGAAAAATCAAAGGCATCGATGATGAAATTTGACTGCATTGTCGTGTTTTTCAAGTCAAAGCTGCCTTTCAAGCTGCTTAACTTCACAAAATCCGTGTTCGCATTTGCCGTAAAATTCGCCACAGAGTTCTTTATATCGCCGTTTAACTTGAAATCATACTTTGAATTTGCGGGGAATTTCTTTTCGAGCATTTTGCTCAATGTGGCTTGGTTCAGCACGCCGCCAGCACTTGTTTCAAAGTTGCCGTTTAAATTCGCAAAGTCAAGGCTGCTTAAATGCGCCTTTGCGTTCATCACACCGCTTGCGTAAGCTGGCTGAGCCGCTAGTGCTAGGGCTTTGGTAATGTCAAGTTTGCTTATGGTAAAGTCTAGCGTTTTGCCATCTGAATTTGCGCTGATTAAACCGCCTGCTATATCGGCGTTTGCTTTAAGGCTCTTTATCGCCGAGCCGATGATATGGGCGCTTGCGTTCGCGCTTGCACTGCCTTTTATCGGCATTCCAGCCATTGAGCTGAATTTATCTAAATCATCAACCCTTGCCGCCGTCTGCACGCTGAGTTCGCCATTACTTAGCCTGTAAAAGCCGTCTAACTTGCTGATTTTAAGCAAGGTGCTGTCAAGCAAGGCTGTAAAGTTGATTTTGTCGGCATTTTCGCCGTTTGCCTTTGCTGTGAGTGTTAAATTTGTGCTAGGTAAGCCTGCTGCACTCACGCCGTTGCCCGTGAGCTTGGCGTTTAGCTCGTCTAAATTCGCTCCACTCACGCGTGCGTTGCCTTTTAAATCAAGCACACCTTTTAAATCCGTGCCGACAAGGGCTTTGAGCTTTGACAAGCTTGGTATTTTCACGGCAAAATCAGTGTTTAAAACGCCCTTTGTCAAGTCATACTCAGTATTTTGGGTGTTAAAAGCGATGAAATCATTGCTCACTTCGCTAGTAGCAAGCACCTTGTCGTTGCTTACTTTGGCTAGGACGCTCATCATAGGCTCTGATTTTGCGGGCAGGGTTAAATTCATATCCTTTTTGAGTAGCGCATAGTTGATAGCCTTCGTATAAAGATTTATGCTAGCAGTGCCATCAGGTTTTAAATCTTTCGCGCTTATATCGGCGTTGAGATTAAGCACGCCAAGCGCGTAGCGTGGCATAGAGACTAAATCCAAAAGTTCCTCTATCTTTATGCCGTTTGCTTCAAGTTTTAGCTCCAAAGGCGAGTAATCCACTATATGAGCGCCAAAAGCGATATTTGAGCCAAACAAAAAGCCCTTTCCGTCAGCCCTAAAATCGCTAGCCTTGCCCGCAACCTTGCCTCCAAAGCTCACATTTTGGGCGAGATTTAAATTCAGCGTTTTCACATACTCTTTATCCACTGAAAGCAAGTAAGCTATGTCAAAACCGAGCCTAAACAGGCTTAAATTGCCCTCAACCTTAGCGTTGAGCATATTTGCGACATCTACTTCTATGTCAAGGCTCGAAAAACGCAGCACAAATTTGGAGACATTGAGTTCAAGCCCCGCTTCTTTGGCTTTGTCCTCGACAATGCCCGCAACGATTTTATTTCCAAAAGAAGTAAATAAAACCACATAAACAGCTACCAAAAGCACCAAAAACACGGCAGCAACAGCAATCAATACTTTTTTCATCGTGTATCCTTTTTGTGTAAAATTTGTAAATTTATTTGAATTTACAAATTTTTGTTTAGATTTGCAAAATTTTGTTTAAAACCATAAATTTGCTTGAATTTGCAAAAATTGTTTAAAATCGCAAATTTGCTTGAATTTTCAAAAAATTATTTAAAATCACGCATTTGCTTGAATTCACAAATTTGTTTTGAATTTACAAATTTTTGTCTAAATTTATAAATTTGCTTAAAATCACTAACTTTTATTTAAACTCGCAAAGTTATTTATCTTGCAAACGCAAATTCAAAAATTTTTCATAAATTTAGCATAAAATTCACAAAATTTGCTAAATTCAGCCAAACAAATTCAAAAATTTTTAACACATTTCAAAAAATTCAAGCAAAAATTCAAAAATTTTCTCCAAAATTTAAAAATCCCAAAAAATTCCCCAAAAAATTCAAAAAATAAGCAAAATTTAAAAAATTCCAAACACTTTCAAATTTTTAAAGGCATTTTTTAAAAGTGTCATTTGTCATACTGCTAAATCCTGTCATACTTCGCTTTCTTGCGAAAGCTCAGTATGACAAGGGCTTTGTCATTTTGAGCGGAGTGCGTTAGCACAAAGCGAAAAATCCACAAATTCCACCACTCCGTCTAGTATTTAAACTGCCCTTCGACAAAGACGGTGCGTCCGCGCCCGATGACAAAGCGGTTTTCATTGACGACAGCCGAGCGGTCGTTGTTGTAGTAGTCGTAGTAAAAGGTGTCAAAGACATTTTTCACGCCCACAGTAACCACGCCCATATTTTTGTTAAAGCCCACACTCACGCCAAAGTCGCTTATGATATAAGGTTTTAGCTTTATGCTGTCGGTTTCTGTTACCTTGAAATTTAAGTAGTCTTTGTTGTTTTTAGGGTCTCCCGTGCCTATCACTTGCATTTGCGTTGCGTAAATGTTTTGGTTGCCGTAGATTGAATTTTGCAACCAAACATACACAGACATATCGGTGATTTCGATGAAAGTGCTTGCGTTTATGATTGCTCCCAAAGTCGCCTTGTAGTCGTAGGTGTAGGGTATCGCGCTCCATTCTTTTTCGCCGTTGCAAACGCCTGCTGTTTTGTCCGTGCAGTCAATTTTTTCAGCCTTTAAGTAAGTGAAACTTTCGTTAAAGCCCAGCGCACCGCCGAAAAGATACTGCTCCATAGCCACTTCCACACCCATTCTGCGTGATTTTTCGTAAGTGCCTAGCTCCATACCGCTCCAAGTGTCGCCTGTGAAGTAAAATTCATCTTTGCTGTCCGTGTAAAACACGCTCGCGCTGAAAAGCAAGGCGTTTATGGTAAGGTCGGTAAAGCCAAGCGGCACGGCTCTTGTGCCGATAGTTTCTTTAAAGCCAAGTTCAGCGGTGTAGTAGGTTTCGCTTTTTAAATTTGTAGGCAGCCAGCCAAAATCAAAGTCCAGCGTGGCGGGCGTGTTGCCGCCAAAATAATTGTTCCATTGATTATCTTTGTAAATATCCACTGCTGTAACCGCACCACTTACTATACCCACGCGTTGGAGCATAGCCCAAGCAGGCGGTGCTATGTAGCCAAGCTCACCACGCGCATAAATCGCGCCTGAATTTGAGTAGCGATACACGGGCGCAAGTTCAAAGGTAAAGTTGTCGTAGTTTTTCTTAAAATCATCGCTGAATTCTCTTTTAGCGGTATTGTCAGCCCACGCCTTGCCGTCTTTGTCGGTTATGGGGGCGGGTTCATATATACCTAAATTCACCATACACCTTTGGTCTGCCATTGTGCAAGCACCTATATTGCCAAATTTCAGTTTCTGCCCCGAAAATTCATCTTTGACTTTGAGATTATAATTTTTCATCTCATATCTTGCCCCAAGCGCGACAGAAAGTTCTCTGCTAAAATCATATCGTTCTAAGAAAAAGATAGAATTTGTCAGCACCGAAATGTCGGTTTTGTCAAATATATCTGCCACAAGCGTTCTAAAATTTGATGAATTAACTTTATTTCCCCCAGTGCCTCCTGCTGATGCACCACTGCCACCAAATAAATCTCCATCAACGATAGCCTGCCTTAAATGTGAATTTGATTTTTTGTTGCTCATCTCATACACTGAGCTTGCTCCAAACACTAGCTCACCGCTGTTGTGCTTGAAGTCCATTTTTAAATTTAGCCCCACTTTGCTTTCTTTAAATGTGCTGCCACTTTGGTCGAAAAAGTGCCAGTCCGCTCTTTCTCCGTCTGACAAATCGCCCACGCCTGCTGTTTGGCTTGCTTGATTCCACTCAGGTCCTACGGCAAGCGCAGTGTTCGTTGTCCCGCCTGTATGTGGGCGTGGCAAAAACCAGTTGTAGCCTCTTTTTCCAAAATTTGTATTTGGTGCGCCGTCAATAGTCGGTCTTATATCTACATAACCAAGCACGAAATAAGGTAAATTCATTTTATAAGTGTCGTATTTTTGTGAGCTTAAAGCGTAAAAAAGGTCTGCGTTAAATTTAAGCATTTTTGTAGGCTCGCTTTCCCAGCCCAAAACGCCTGTGGCTCTTAAATTTGTCGTTTCTATCTCGCCGTTTCCTTTGTCTTTGCGATTTTCTTTTGTCGGCTCGAAGCTGTAAAGGTTAAATTCACACGCAGTGCCTCTAATGTTGTTTGGAGTGCCTGAAAGACAAGCGTAGCGGTCTGCTTCCCACGCTGTTTGAGTATTGAATTGGTCGCCTTGCTCTCTTGCTGTTTTGTAGCGTAGCATAATTTCGTTGATAGCGTCCTCATTTACCAAAGCCCCATAAGGCGTAGTCTTTGTTTTACCATAAAAAATATCCGCATCAAATTTAAGTTTTTGTCCAAGTCCTAGCACATAGTCCGCCCCAGCGATAAGCTCAGCACTTGTCGAGCTGTCATCTTCACGCGGTCCGCCCATTTGCTGAAAGGCAAGTCCAGCGTTAGCGTTTAGCTCACGGCTGAGCCTTTCGCTTGCGTGCGCAAAAGCGTTGAAAGAGTTGCCCTTGCTCGCCATAGTATTGACATAGCCGCCACCTACTACGAAATAAGGCGCATTTCGCTTGCTTGTGATAATGTTTATCGTGCCGCCCTTTGCACCACTACCATAAAGCACCGCTCCACCTCCGGGCGTAACGCTGACTTCATCGATGAGTGAAGGGATAATCGTAGCTATGGGCATAGGGTTAAAGTAACTATCCACAGGGTTGGCTGTAATGCCGTTTATATAGAGTTTTACTCCGTTTGCACTGAGCCTACCTTGTGCGCGCAAGTCAAACTGCTGTCCAAAACCTGCTGTGTTGATGATGGTTACAAAGGGTAAGTAGCGAAGTGCGCTCTCTGTGTCGCGTGCGCCTTTTATGGCTGCGGCATCAGCGTGGAAAACGCTGTGGTTGGTAGAGTCAAGCTCGCTTGGCATAAGCCCAAACTGCTTTGCTCTTGCTTCTGCTCGTTCTTGGGCTTTGGTTTTGGCTTTTTGGGCTGTGGTAGCCTTTAAGCCTGTCCTTGTCGTGGTGCGTTTTTTTGTGCCTGCTTTTGGTTTGGCTACTCTCTTAGTCGAAAGCCCCCCCCCCACGGCATTTCTAGCAGGTGCAGCAAAAGCCTGTGAGAGTGCGCCTAAACTAAAAAGCGCAAGTGTGATGAGTAGAAATAATCTTTTCATCGTGTGTCCTTTCGTAAAAATAGGCGAATTCGTTTCGCCGTGCTGACTCGCTTTTTGCTTGTCGCAAAAGTCTTATAGCAAATTCCGTTCCAAATTTACCATTCGTTTGCCAAGCAAATTCAAAGACAAGTAAAATTATAGCACAAAAAATATCTTTTGCGGAAAAAATTTGCAATTTTTTTCAAGCCCGCGCCCAAAATAAAACAAAAAAAGTGCCTCAAATCACTGAAAATGCAGGCTGGGGGGGGGATTTTGTGTTTTTGTGAATTTTTGGAAAAATTTTTGAGTAATTTTTGATTTTTTTTAAATTTTTGAATTTTTTGGAAATTTTTTTTTGGAATTTGTTTAATTTTTTTCAAAAATTTGGGGGAGATTTTAAATTTGTTTGGAAATTTTAAAATTTGTTGAAAAATTTGAATTTTTGGGGCAATTTTTGAATTTTTGGGAGATTTTTTTGGATTTTGGAATTTTTGGAAAAATTTTTGGGCAAATTTAGATTTGTTTAAAATTTTGCTTGAAGTTTTTTGAATTTTCTTGGAAATTTGTTTGGATTTTAGAATTTTTGAAAAATCTCTTTTTTAAATTTGAGATACTTCGCCAAAGGCTCAGTATGCCAAGTATTTTGAAATACTTCACCTTGCTATGCAAAATTCAGTATGACAAAAAATAAGTCGGTATGACAAAAGATTTCACAAAAAAATTTTACACTAAAATGCGGGGGATAAAGGGCGAGAGTTTGGCTAGGATTTCATACTCTATCGTGCCAAAAAATTTCGCCCACACTCTTGCATCATCAAAGACACAAACGCGCTCGCCTAAATCCGCGCAAGAAAAGCTGTCCATTGACATTCGCCCAAGCAAACAAGCCTTTTTGCCGTCCTTTGTGCGCTCATTTAACTCTAAAATACCCTTGCCGTCATAGCGAAAAAGCCCGTCAGCATAGCCTAAATCATACACGGCGATTTGAATGTCCTTTGTAGCGGTGTATGCGCCACCATAACCCACGCTTTGCCCCGCTTTAAGCGTGCGTGCGCTGAGTTTGTGCGCGTAGAGTTTCAAAACAGGCTTTAACTCAGCGCAAAATTCATTGTATCCAAACTGCGCTAAACCCACGCGGCACAGCTCGTTTTCGGGCAGTTTTTCACAGCGAAAAAGCGCGGCTGAGTTGTGTGAGTGAAAGATAAGCCTTTGTGAGCTGAGCTTTAACGCCTTTTTTTTGGCTTCTTCAAAGATTTGCTTTTGCGCAAAATACCGCCCGTCAAGCTCATCAGCACAGGCAAAATGCGTGAAAAGCCCTTCTATGTAAATGTTGTGGCGTTTTGCCTTGTCAAAAAGCTCTTCAAGCTCGCTTACAAAAACGCCGTTTCGGTGCATTCCCGTGTCTATGGCAAGATGAACGCGCGTGCCACTTTTAAGCCTTGCTAAATCGTCTTTTGCGTTGAGTGCGTATATGAATTCAGCCTTTTCTGCGCCGTTTGGGTGGTGTGATAAAATGAGTATGTTTTTGAAAAAGCCCTGCATAAAAAGGGCTTCGCTTTCGTTTTTTAGGGCGATGAATTCCACGCCCATTTGCCTTGCTAGCGGGGCTATAAGCTCTATGCCGTGTCCGTAAGCGTTGTTTTTCATCACGCAAATGACTTGGCTCGCACCGCCTGCCTTGTCGATGATGAGCGAAAGATTGCGCTCGTAGGCTTTTTTGTCAAGTGTAATCAGTGCCATTACTGCTCTGCAAGGATTTTCATCTTGCCCGCTGTGTCAAGTTTGACATAGAGTGTTTTGTTGCCGCGAAATTGATGATTTTTGGTGTAATAATCCTGATAAAAGGCTATGCGAAACATTTTTTCGTTTTTTATGTTGGGGTATGGGCTTATGCTAATGTTGGAAAATTTTATCGTCTTTTTTTCTTTTTTTGAAAAAATCGCCCCTTTCATCGCGGCGAATTCTTTAAAATCTTTTTTGTCAAAGCGGCGAAAGTCCTTTTCATCGTAGAATTCAAGGTAGGCTTTGATGTCGCTTTGTGTCCATTTGTCTTTCCACGCAAAGAGTGCTGCCATCAAAGCGGCGATTTCATCGGCGTTTGTGCGCACTACTTCTTTTTCTTCTGTCATCGCAAAGGTTTTGCCGTGCTTTTCGATGACTTTTTCAAATTCGCGCAAAGTCTTGTTGTGTAGGGCTATGCAGCCACGCGTTTTTACTTCATCAAGCCGCTCGCCATCAAGCGGATAGCCGTGTATCCAAATGCCGCTGCCCGTTTTGCCCTGCACTCTATCAAGCAAATTTGGGTAGCTTGTTGCAAAGGCTAAACCCCCATAATACTGGTCTTCTGGCTTGAATTTCGTCCCAAGTTCGTAAAAGCCCACAGGCGTTTTCAAATCCCCTTGCACTTGCTTGTCGCCCATAAGCCCCGTAACGCCGACTTTTTCGTTGAATTCGCGGCTTAATTTGCCGTTTTTGTAGAAAAAAACTTGAAAGCTCTTGTTTGTTTTATTTGTCAGCACTATGGCTGTCTCGCTGTCATAATATCCTAACGAAAGGTTTTTGTCTTTTAACTCGTCAAGCCAAAAGTCCTTGTTTGCAAGCTGTTTTTCAAGCTCTATACCTACGGCTTCTAGCCCTTGATTGAGATAAATTTGCGCGAGATTTTGGGCGTTTGCGCCAAGTGTAGCGAGCAAAATGAGTAAGAGTTTTTTCATTTGTATCCTTTAAAAAAGTGTGATTATATACAAAAAAGTTAAATTTAGCGTAAAAAATCACACAAAAATTTATCTTGTGCGCTGAATTTTTACTCAAATGCGCTAAAATTTGGGGCGAAATTCAAAAAAGGACGGCAAAAGATGAAAAAAATTCTTGTGGGTTTAGTGCTTTTTGCAAGCGCACTTTTTAGCTCTGAGCTTGAAATCAACGACATTTTCGTCAAGCAAACTGCTCCAAATGCAAGGGCTACGGCGGTTTTTTTGAAAATCACCAACAACAGCGACAAGGACATTGATTTGCTCGGCGCAAAGAGCGATTTGAGCGACAGAATCGAGCTTCACACGCACATAATGAAAGGCAAAAAAGTGCTGATGACGCCTGTGAGTAAAATCACTATCCCCGCGCGTTCAAGCGTGGAGTTAAAGCCCGGCGGCGAGCATATAATGCTTTTTAACATTAAAAATCAAATCAAAGCCGACACCAAAATAAGCCTTGTGCTTGAATTTAGCAACGGCGAGAGCTTGAATTTTAGCGAGATTGAGAGTAAAGAAGTGCCAAAACCGCCTAAAAAACAGCGTGTCAAGTAAATGTAACAAATTCACTTTTACTTCACATTTTTTTGCTAAAATGTTATTATGTTTTTGAGCGGCAAAGCCTTGCAAAGTGCGATTTTATGAGCTAGGCAAACTTGCCAAACAAAGACAAATTTAAATTTCACACAGAAAGGACACAAAATGAAAAAGATTTTTGTGAGTGTTGCGCTTTTTGCGAGCGCTATTTTTGCAGCAGACATTGCAGTGAGCGACTTAGTCGTCAAACAAACGCCCCCAAAAGCACCAAATACGGCGTTTTTTATGACTATCGCTAACAACAGCGACAAGGACATAGCCCTTGTAGGCGCAAAAAGTGATTTGAGCGACAGAGTCGAGCTTCACACCGTGGTGTATGAGGGCGAAAAGATGACTATGGTAAAAGTGCCAAAAATCACCATCAAAGCAAAGTCCAGCGTGCAGTTGATGAGCGGGGCGGAGCATATAATGGCACTTGGCATTAAAAAGCCCGTTAAAAAGGACACCAAAGTGAGCCTAACGCTTGAATTTGACAATGGTGAGAGCCTGAATTTCAAGGACATTGAGAGCATTGAAATGACAGGAATGGGACGCGCCAAAATGCAAGGACAAATGCGCGGACAAGGACGCGGACAAGGCAAAGGACGCGGAATGGGACCTTGCCAAAACGCCACGCAAGCACCTTGTTTGCAATGAAAAAACTGCTTTTTGCTTTTTTCGTAGCACTTTTGCTCGTTGTGGGCGCGTTTTTAGTGCTTGATAACGAGCCGCAAAACAAGCGTAGGGAGCTTATCAAAGAGCTTCCTTTGCTTGCTTGTGATTTAAACGAAAAGCCCTGTGAGTATGAATTTAAGGGACAAAAAGTGCGAGTAGAATTTAAAGAAAAGCCCGTGCAAGCGCTTGTTGAAAATGAGCTTGTGGTTGAGAATTTGGGCGATTTTAGTGAGCTAAATGTCCGCATTTATGGGCTAAATATGTATATGGGCGATGTCGTGCCGACTTTTAAAAAAACAAGCGCAAATTCTTACAAGGCTGCTGTCGTGCCAAGTGCTTGCGTGATAGATACTATGCGCTTTCGCGTGGAATTTTTTAACGGCAAAAAGCCTATAAATTTTTATTTTGATTTTGATATAAAAAGATAAAATTTTTTAAATTTTGAGCGAAATTTTGCGGTGAAATTTAAGAATTTTTTGAAAAATTCAGTAAAAAAGGATAAAAATGAAAAAAACCTTTCGCATTTTGTGCGCCTTTGTCGTGGCGTTTTTGGTGAGTGCTTGCGGGGAAAATTATGATTTTAGTCTAAATTCAGAGTTTGGAAAAGTGAGCTTAAAGGACTTTGCGGGCAAAAAACTCATCGTGTATTTTGGCTACACCTTTTGCCCTGATGTCTGCCCTGCCACGCTTGCGCTTGTGTCAAGCGAGCTAAAAAGCCTAGAAAATGACAAGGCTTATTTGCTTTTCATCTCACTTGACCCCGAGCGCGATAGCGACATAAACGCCACAAACGAGTGGCTTCGCTACTTTTATCCAAACGCCACAGCCCTAATCGCCGATGATGAAAAGGCTTTGTCGCAAGTGGCTAAGCGGTATGGGGCTATTTATGAGAAAGTGCCTTTGCCAAACTCAGCGATGATTTACTCAGTGGCGCACAGCAACGAGCTTTATTTGTTTGATGAAAGGGGCAAATTTGTCGAAAAAATCAACGATTTTAGTCAAACAAATTTGCACGAAAGACTCAAAAACTTTTTAAATTCGGGCAAATAAGGCTGAATTTAAAGGCAAAATAAACAAAATTAAGGAACTTATAAATAAATTTTTGTTATAATGCGACACAAAAGGGGCGAAAATGAGTAAAAAGCAAGCCTATATCATCACCGTGGCGAACCAAAAAGGTGGCAGTGGCAAAAGCACGGTCGTAGTCAATCTTGCCATCAAGCTGCTAGGGCTTGGCAAGGTGCTTGTGATGGACACTGACCCGCAAAAAAGCATAGAGAGTTTTACAAATATCCGCGAGGGCAAGGCGGACGGAGATTTGCCGCATTTTACGCTCTCAAACCGCACGGGCAATATCGCCGAGTCCTTAAAGCAGTTTATCGAGCTTTATGACTTCATCATCATCGACACGGGAGGCATTGACAGCCAAGAGTCGCGCAAGGCTATGCTTTACGCAGATGCTGTTATACTGCCAAGCACGGCGTCTCAGTTTGACGCAGCCGTGCTAGAAACGATGTTGCAAACCATCACACAAATCAAAGATATCAACGATGATATGAAAATCTGCATTTTGATGAACAAAATCAGCACAAATGTCTTTTTGGATAAGGATTTGCTCGACTACAAAAAGGGCGTTGAGCAAATTCAGCACAAGCTTGGTTTGAAGGACGATTTTTTCTTGCTTGACGGCGTTTTAAAGGACAGAATCGCCTACAAAAGAGCGGTTAGCGAGGGCTTAGGTATCACAGAATACAGCGACACCAAAGCTAGGGTTGAATTTGAAGAGTTTTTTGCCGAATTTGCGATGAGCGTGAATTTGCCATTTAGCCTTTCAAATTCTAAATCAAAAAGCGAGCATTAGCCTTGTAAATGAGCCTTTGGGCGTGTTTGCGTGCTTAAATGCGTGCTTTTTAGGGCTTTTAGCTCAAAGCGATAAAGCCAAATTTACCACAAAGGAAACATAATGAAAGACAAAATTTCAAAAATCGACAAACTCGAAAACAGCCACAAGGCACAAGCCATCATCAAAGAGGCGCAAAGTGCTAGCGTAACGACAAAGAGCGCAAACCCACAAAAGAAAAAGCCCGCAAAAAGCACCTTTGCAAAGCCCAAAAACAACGCTCCCTT
>OQVS01000623.1_pt1 | contig 24469 bp, 21 predicted proteins | sample 1691601 | NCBI WGS metagenome assembly OQVS01 (sample SAMN03418268, study PRJEB22391) | human gut metagenome | biome: human-gut; feature: organic feature; material: feces | host: Homo sapiens | place: Tanzania | collected 2013-01
ATGACGGCGGCGGCGTCTTTCATCGCGGCGGGCGCGGGCGAACCCGCCGTTGAAGAAAACCGCCGCGTCGCGATCAACGCTCCGTCCGTTCACGGCACCCTGCGTTTGAAAGGCGCGCGGTTCGACAACCTGATGCTGACGAAATACCGTGAAACGCTGGACGAAAACAGCCCGCATATTTCGCTTTTGTCGCCCGTCGGCACGGCGTATCCTTTCTTTGCCGAATTCGGCTGGGTGTCGACCGACGGTCTGGCTTTGCCGAACGCGGAAACCCCGTGGCAAACGGAAAACGCGGAGCTGAGCGAAAACAGTCCCCTGACTTTGACGTGGGACAACAAGGCGGGCTTGCGCTTTATCCGCCAGATTTCCGTTGACGCGAATTACATGTTCACCGTGTCCGACCGCATCGAAAACTACGGCGCGAAAGCCGTTACGCTGTTCAACTACGGTTTGATCGGCAGAACGAACGTCCCCGAATCCCAGCGCGGCGCCGTGCTGGAAGGCATGGTCGGCTATCTGGACGGATCGTTAAAGGAATTCGCCTATCCCAAAATGGACAAGGAAGGACAGGCTTCGTTCAAAACGACCGGCGGCTGGGCGGGCATCACGGACAAATACTGGATGGCTGTTCTGGCGTTTGACCAAAGCGCGCCGAACGTCACCGTCAAATTCAGCGAACAGGACACGACGGCGGGAAAACATTATCAGGCGGATTACCTGATGCCCCCGACCGTCATCGAAGCGGGACAAGCCGTCCAGACGACCAATCGCCTGTTCGCGGGCGCAAAGGAATTGCGCCTGATCGATTCCTATGAAAAGGATTTGGGCATCAAGCGTTTCGACCTGACCGTCGATTTCGGGTGGTACTACTTCCTGACCAAACCGTTTTTCTTTATCCTCAGCTGGTTCTATTCAATGCTGGGCAACATGGGGTTGGCGATTTTGCTGTTCGCGTTTCTGTTGCGTCTGGCGATGTACCCGATTGCGAACCGTTCGTTCGAAAACATGGCGAAAATGAAAGATTTGCAACCCAGAATCGAACAGTTGCGCGATAAATGCGGCGATGACAAAATGCGATTCAATCAGGAAATGATGATGCTGTATCAGCGCGAACACATCAATCCCGCGGCGGGTTGTCTGCCGATACTGCTTCAAATCCCCGTGTTCTTTTCGCTGTACAAGGTGCTGTACATTTCGCTGGAATTGCGCCAAGCCCCCTTCTACGGTTGGATTCGGGATTTGTCAGCCCCCGATCCCAGCAGCGTTTTCACGCTGTTCGGTTTGCTGGACTGGTCGGTGCCGTCCATGATTAACATCGGCGTCTGGCCTGTTTTGATGGGGGTGACGATATGGCTGCAACAGCTGATGAACCCGAAACCCGCCGACAAAACCCAAGCGACGATTATTTCGATGATGCCCGTAATGATGACGTTTTTGTTGGGACATCTGGCGTCGGGACTGGTCATTTACTGGACATGGAGCAATCTGCTGTCCATCGCGCAGCAGTACGCGCTGAAACTTAAAGGCAAAAAAAGGAAAAAAGCGTGATTGACGAGCTGAACGCCGAAGAACGCGCGGCTTTGATCGAAAAAGGACGCCTGCTGTTCGCCAAAGAATGCGCCTTTATGCTCAGCGTCGCGTCGCTGACGCAGTTGCCTGCGGGCAAAGAGCCGGAAATCGCATTCACGGGAACGTCGAACGTCGGTAAATCCAGCCTGATCAACGCGCTGACGGGACGCAAGATGCTGGCGCGCACGTCGAACACGCCGGGGCGCACCCAGCAGCTGAACTTTTTTGATTTGAACGGATATTTGCGGCTGGTCGACATGCCGGGGTACGGCTTTGCGAAAGCTCCCGTCGAAACCGTGCGCGCCTGGCAGGATCTGGTCACGACGTATTTAAAGGGACGCCCGAACCTGCGCCGCGTCTGCCTGCTGATCGACAGCCGTCACGGTCTTAAAAAGGCGGACGAGGAAATCATGAAAATTCTGGATAAATCCGCCGTCGTCTATCAGGTCGTTCTGACAAAAACGGATAAAATTTCGGCGTCCGCGCTGAAATCCGTCACGCAGAGGACGCTGGACGCGCTGGCGAAACACACCGCCGCCTACCCGATGCTGTTTCCCACCAGTTCCGAAACAAAGGCGGGATTGCCCGAATTGCGCGCCGAATTGTCGACTTTATCCGCCTTTTGATTGTCCTCTTGCCTTTCCGCCGATAATTCCTTAGACTTTCAGTTCGAAAAACCAAGGAACGAACGTATGCTGAAACATCTGATTGTTTTGCTGATGCTTTTGTGCGTTTCCGCCTGCGGACATACGGGAACGGAACACGCGCGTTTCGTTGACGCCGTGCGCGCCGGCGATATGCAAACGGCGTATCGGCTGACGCGGGACGACGACTTTTACACCGACAAAGCGTCCTTGAACGCCAGATGGTTCGAACTGGGATCGTACCACTATCTGAACGGCGAATACTGCCAGTCTTTACACTATTTCGACCAAGCGAAAGAACGCGCGAAAGAACTTTACACCAAAAGCCTGTCCCGCAGTTTCGCGGCGCAGTTCGCGGGCGACGGTCTGATCCCCTACGCAGGCGAAAAATACGAACAATCGATGTTGCGTTTTTACCAGTCCCTGACGCATTACCTGCTGTCGAAACAGGGATATTGCGAAGCCTACGAAATCGAAGAAAACGGCGTTAAAAAGCAAATCGAACGGCGCGATTTCGACGCCGCCGAAAAACGCATGCATTTCAACGCGGCGCGCGCGTCGATTCTGGATTGGAACAGCCTGCTGACGACGTTCACGCTGGAATCCGACGACAAAAACGAATTTCATCAGGACATGCTGGCAAAAACGTGGGGCGCGGAAATGCACGACATCTACGGATCGAACGGCGATCGCCAAATCGCCCGCCAGCTGTATCGGGACGTGCCGAAACTGTTGGAATCCGATTACGCCGACGCGCCGTCTTTGCAATCGGAAAACGGCGAAAGGCTGAAAGCGTACGCCAAAACAAAAGGCGCGGATTTGTACGCCGACAATACGAAAAAATCAAACGCCCGTTTCGTCGTCAAAGTCGGACTGATCACCCCGAAAAAAGCCGAACGGGTCGACTTCGTCATTCCCTTGTCCGCTTTTTTGGCATCGGGAAGCGGCAACGATTTCGTTTCCTGTCTGGGCATGATTTTGCCGAGACAGCGCATTTCGTTCGAAATCCCGTCCGTTCCCGAACCCGCGAAAATCGGGGACTACCGCCTGATCGTCGCGAACGGCGAAGGGGAAAACGTCGCGGACGAACCGCTGGTGCTGACCGCCCCCGTATCCGAAACCGCGTACAAAGAGTTTAAACGCAAACGCGCGAAACTGATTTCGACGCGCGGCGCGCGGCTGACCGGAAAATACGTTTCCGCCGCCGTCGCCGCCTGTTCCCTTTACAATAAAGACAACGCGCTGTCGATTCTGATGGCTTACGGCGCGTTCGCGGGATCCGTCAAACTGATCGAATCGACCGAATACGCCGACACGCGTTATTGGGGACTGTTGCCGAACGCCGTCTTGCAACAATCCGTCCGGTTGAAAAAAGGCGACTACACGGGAAAAATCGTTTCCGGCGATAAAACGGTGAAAACGTTTTCGTTCACCGTAGACGATTCGCGTGCGGTTTTAGTTGACCTGAACATACCTGACGCGTGACAATGGGAAAATTTTATTCAAACCAAAGGAGAACCATCTATGAAAAAACAAATCCTGACCGTTTCCGCCGTTTGTCTGCTGGCGGCATGTTCCGGTTTCAAACCCGATTACACGGTGACGGACGCGTCCGAATCGTCAAAACCGTTCTGGACGACGCAGTCCAAAACGGCGAAAATCGATTCGTCGTCCGAACGCAAGACCAACCGCTATTACGTCGCCAACGCCGTCGCGCCCGAAGAACGCACCTGCCTGCGTTCCGCCGAAGCCAACGCCACGCGGAAAATCGCCACCGAAGTCGCGCAGGAAATCGCCGCGCAGTTTGAAGAAGCCAGAAAAGCCACCGGCGAAACCGCTGACATCAAAATGAAAGACAAACTGCAACAGATCGTCGACACGAATCTGCACGGCGTCGTCGTCGCGGAAACGTATTGGGAAAAACGTTCGTATCAAAAACAGCTGGGCGCCGCGAAAGATTATGTCGGCTATAAATGCGACGTCGCCGTCAAAATCAAAAAATCCGCTTTGATCGAAGCTCTGGAAATGTACAAAGCCAAAACGATTCGGGGACTGAGCGAAAAAGACAAAAAAGACGTCAACGCCGCGGTAGACAACTATGTCGCCGAACTGAAATCCGAAGATTGATAAAGGAAACGCTTTATGATGAAACGGTTGTTTTTAACAATCGGCGGCTTTTTTTTCCTGTTCGCCCTGACGGCTTGCGCCGCGGACAAAACGGTTAAAACGGAATTGCCCGCATGGGTGAACAGCCCTTACGCGTCGTGTTCCGCGGACGAACTCTGCGCCGTCGGAACGGCGTCCAATTTCGCTTTGGCGAAAGCGGACGCCCGCAACGGCTTGGCGAAAGTGTTTCAAGCCCGCATCAAATCGTCGTTCGAAAGCGACACGCGCGTTAAAAACGACGACGTGTCATCCGAAATGCGCGACTTTGTTTCCGAAACGTCCGACGTGATGCTGAACGCCACGGAAATCCGCGAGACCTTCAAGGATAACGGAAAATTCTACGCTTTGGCGACACTGGATAAAAACAAAGCCGCCCGCATCACGCGCGAGGAAATCGACGATCTGGACGAAAAAATGACCGCCCTGCTGCAGGACGAATCCCCCGCCGCAGCCGTCCGTTTGGAAAAACTGTACGAAAAGCGGCGCGGATTGAACCAGCGTTACATCACGCTGGCGGGCGAATCGATCCCCGAATCCGTCGGTTACGACCAAGTGTACGGCAATAAAAAAGCGCGCGTCGGGAAACGGCACGTCTATCTGTCGCCCAAAGCGGGATCAAAACCGTCGTTTGTTCAGACCGTGCGCGGCGTGATGACGGAAAACGGCTACACGTTCGCGACCGTTCCGACCGAAAAAACGCCCGTCGTTCACGTTTCCATGACAGCGGAGCGGCAGTTTTTAAAAGTCGACGGCTTTGTGAAATACGATTACCATTTCGTTTTGTCCGCGCCCGACAAAAACGGCGTTGACGTCGAACGGCTGGCGACAACGTTCACGGAATCGGGATTGAACGAAAATCAGGCGTATTCAAAAGCGATTCTGTCGCTGAAAGACTATCTGAAAGAAAACATCTTGAATCTGTACTTTTAAAGGAAAAGAGCCATGAAAAAAACTTTTATCGCGCTGATGACCGTCGCCGCCATGACTTTGCAGGGGTGCGCCGGCTTCAAGGCGGAACGCCTCTCCACGGCGGAAGGCGATGAAAAAGCGATGGAAATCACGGACGAATGGTTGCTGACCGACACGGAAAACGCCGTCAACGAAATCATGAAACAGCTGGACACCAACCGCGGTTTCCGCCAGTACATGAATCAGCTGGGGCATCGTCCCAAACTGTTCATCGCCGAAGTCCAAAACGAAACATCGGAAGCGTATTTCCCCATTGACGACATGAACGACGAACTGCTGACGCAAATGTCCGAAACGGGCGAATTCCGTCTGATCGACGCCGCCGCGCGCGATCGCATTCTGAAAGAAATCCAGTATCAGAACGAAGGCATGGTCAAACAGTCCGACATTCGTAAAATCGGCAAACAAACCGGCGCCGAACTGCTGATTTTCGGCGCGGTGCGCATGAACCCGAAAACCTTGAAAGGCAAAACGATCAAAGAATACACGGTCAATCTGCGCTTTACCGACATCGAATCGGGCGAAGAAGTCACCCGCATGCGTACGAAAGCGTCCAAATACTCGAAACGCGGCGGCTTTGGCTGGTAAGCGTTCGTCGAAACAAAAAAACACCCCCGCGCGGGGGTGTTTTTTTATCCCCTTACCGAACAAAATAGTGTATTGACCGGCGGACGAAACCCCATTATATAGGATTTTATAAAAATTTTTACGGAAAGGTAAAACGATGAAAGTTATCAACGACGGCGAATTCGCCGCAGAAATCCAAAATTCGGACGTTCCCGTTCTGGTCGATTTCTTTGCCGAATGGTGTTCCCCCTGCCGCCAGCTGACCCCCGTTCTGGAAGAAGTGTCCAACGAACTGAACGGCAAGCTGAAAGTCGTCAAAATGAACATTGACGATTCCCCCGAAACACCGACGAATTTCGGCGTGCGCGGCATTCCGACACTGATCATGTTCAAAAACGGCGAAGCGGTCGCGACGCACACGGGCGCGATGACGAAATCGAAACTGACGGCTTGGCTGAACGAACAACTGGGCTGAGATGTCCCGTTAAACCGACAAAGGCGGAATTAAAATTCCGCCTTTTTCATCGCATGCGGACGAACCGTCAGCCACGCCGCGCCCAGTCCCAGCAAACAGCCGGTCAGAACGTCCGTAAAATAATGGGCGTTCAGGTATATTCTGGAAAAACCGATCAACACCGCCCAAACCAATGCGGCGAAACGACCTTTGACGCGGCGGAACAACAATACCCCCGCGGCGGCGAACGATGAAACCGTATGCCCCGACGGAAACGAATAGCCCGACGGACAGGGATAGAACGGCACGGCGTTCGGGAAAAGAACGCACGGACGCGGACGAGCGAACAAATGTTTGAATCCCAGCGTGGACACGATGAACGTCGCCGCCACGGCGATCAGCACCAGTATGCCCGTTGTCCGCGTTTTTGAAAAACAGGACAATCCCATTCCCAAAACCAGCCACACCGCCCCCGCGTCGCCCGACGCCGTTACGCGCGACATCACCGCGTCGAAAAACGGTGTTCGCAAAGACGACAGCGCGTCGAAAACCGCCGCGTCAAGGGAAGAAAAAGCATCGAAAGCCATGACGTCACCTCAGCATCGCGGCGGATTTCAGACAGGGAACGGGATCTTTCCGCTTTGCCTGAAACGTCGGCGTTCCGATTTCCATGTGCCGCACCAGCGCGCCGCCGTCTTCGGTCGCCTGCCGTTCGTCCAAATAAATGAACAACACGCATTCCTCCTGCGCGTACACCCAGACTTCGGACGGAGCTTCACGGCGTTTCAGCGTCGGCTTTCCCAATACGGTTTGAACGTAATTCGCGCGCAACATCGGATCTTGACGTCCCGTCCGCACGGGTTTCGGCGGTTCCGGCGCGGGGACGATTTCCGCCGCGACGACATCGGCTTGCTTTTGTTCCGCCCGATCCGGCGGCAAAGAGCGCGGCGCGGCATGAACGCACGCCCCCAAAAACAGCGTTAAAATAAAAGCTTTAATCATTTCGCGTTCTCCGGACGTTTTATTAAAAACAAACGCCGCATAAACGCGACGGCGACCAACGGCGACACCGTGTTGACGACGGGAACGGTCATCAGCACCGCGATCACCACCCCCGCGCGCGTCCAATACGGCGCATAGCGGTCGAACAAGGCGTCCGCGTCTTTTCTTTCCATATAGCGTAACGCGACGGCATAAAAGTATTCTCGCGCCAAAAGCCGCCCGTTCAGCCCGTAATACAGCACAGCCGGCACCAGATTGACGACGGGGATCAGCCCCGCCAGCAAAGACACGGGAATCAAAGCCAGCGATACGCCCGCGCCTTTAATCGCCCCGATTCCCGACAGGATCAGACTTTCCGACAGCGGCACGTCGCGCAGAGTCGTTTTGTCGCTTTCGCGCGCCGCCTTTTCAACAACCGAATCGACAAAAAATCCCGAAACCGCCGTCGCGACGGCGGGAAACAGCATCAAAGACATAATGAAAAACGCCAGATATCCTAGGATTTTTGCCGTTTTCACCATGATCCCCGCGTCCGGCGAATCCGCCGCCGACAGCGCGAAAGCGAACAATGCGAACAAAACGATAAAAATCAAAACGGTCGCAACGATGCTGAAAACGATTAACCATTTGAATTTATTTGAAAATATATCTTTTATCGCTTCTTTCAGTTCTGTCAGCACGGCGTGTTCTCCAAAAAAGTCCGCTTTTTTTGTAGCAGACTCTTGTTTGAATTGTAAGTTCCTTTATACTGCAAAAATATCTTTTAACCCCATACGGAGGTCTTATATGAACGCTCTGACACGTTTTGACGTCGTGGCGATCGGAAACGCCATGGTTGACGTGCTGGCCAACATGGACGACGAATTTCTGACGCGACACAATATGCCCAAAGGCATGATGACCCTGATCGACGCCGATCTGGCGGAACAAATTTACGGACATATTGCCGACAACGGCGTCGAATGTTCGGGCGGATCCGCCGCGAACACCGCGGTCGGAATCGCGGCAATGGGGGGAAAACCGGCTTTTATCGGCAAAGTCGCCGACGATCGTTTGGGCGAGGTGTTCCGCGAAGACATCACCAAATCCGGCGTTCATTTCACAACGCCGTGTCTGGAAAACGAAAGACCGACGGCGCGGTGCATGGTCATCGTCAGTCCTGACGCCCAGCGCACGATGAACACCTATTTGGGGGCGTGTTCGAAATTGTCGCGCAAAGACATCGACGAAGAACTGATCCGACAGACGAAAATCGTTTATATGGAAGGGTATTTATGGGACAGACCCGAAGCGAAAGACGCGTTGGCTTACGCGGTCGAACTGGCGCACAGACACAACCGGAAAGTGTCGCTGTCCCTGTCCGATCCGTTCTGCGTGAACCGCCACCGCGACAGCTTTATGCAGCTGATTAAAAACGGCATCGACATTTTGTTCTGCAATGAAGACGAAATCAAATCCCTGTTCGGAACGGACGATGCCGAAGATGCGTTTGAAAAATGCAAAACTTTGTGCGAAACGGTCGTCGTCACGCGCGGAGCAAAGGGCGCGGTCGCGATTTGCGGCGAAAAACGCTATGAAATTCCCGCAGAGCCGATCAACCGCGTCATCGACACGACGGGCGCCGGCGATTTGTTCGCGGCGGGCTATCTGACGGGTCTGGCGCAAAACCGCCCCGTTTCCGAATGTTTGCAAATGGGGGCGGTCGCGGCGGCTGAAATCATTTCGCATTACGGCGCGCGTCCGGAACAATCGCTGACGGATTTGATGTCCCGAAAGCTGAGCAACGCTTCGTAGCAACGAAAACGCCGCGGTTTTTCATTCCGCGGCGTTTGTTTTAAACGGTTCTTTACGGACAATCTTTCATCGTCAGACGGCAGTTCAGAATTTCCTGCCCGCCGGCGTCGTTGTAATGCGCGATCAGATCAATCCCTTTGACCAGCAAAATGTTTTTCACGACGGGACACATTTTTTCGACCACCTGCGCGCAAGCTTCCCGTTCCATCATGTTTTTCAATTTGCCGACGTCGTCGTCCGGCAGCGCGCTTAAATCCATATCCAGACGGTACGCGTAATGAACATTATCGTTTTCGGCGTAGACGTCCGTCCACGTCACGCCGTTTTCCACCTGATACGGCAGTATCGGTTTTGTTTGCGCGACGATGTCGGCAACGATTTTTTTCTTATCGAAATTTACGCGCCCCGACGCCGCCGGCACCGGTTTCGCGGCGGTCTTTTCGTTCGCGGACGTTTTTTGCATGCCCGTAATGAACTCGATTTCGGACAGATAGCCGTCCTTGTCGGCGTCCATGCGGACAAACTGTTCCGTCAGCGTTTCCGACAGGCACGGCGTCGCGACCAGCAACAACGCGGCTAAAACGCGGTTTTTAGCTTTTGTCATTCGTCTTTACCCCTTTGTCATTTGCAGTCCGAATACGACGTGCGGCAGGTCACCAGTTCGTTTCTGGCGGAATCGAAGTAATGCACATACAGCGAAATGCCGCGTTTGAACAGCTCGTCTTTGAACAGCGGGCAAAACTTCGGCGCGACCTCGGGGCAAAACTTTTTTTGATACTCGTCTTTGAAAATCTGAACCTGATCGCGCGGCGAATCCGTCAGATCAAAGCTCATCTTATACACGAAATGCAAACCGTTTCCCCTGCCGTACACGTCCGTCCAGGTAACCCCCTTGTTCACCTGAATCGGCATGCGTTTTTTCAGCGCCGCCGCGACGGTATCCAGAATTTTTTGGTTAACGGTTTGCTGAGCGTCCGTTTTTTCTTTGTTTTCCGCGTTTTTTTTCGTATAAACCGCCGGCGTTTTTGTGGTGTAGGACGGCGTTTTCGTCGTGTAGGACGACGTCTGCGCGAAACAGGGCGACGCGAACAAAGTCAGCATCAGCGCGAACAGATAAGGCATTTTTTCCTCCTTGCAAAGTTTCGCAGGACATTTTAATCAAAAAAACAATCGTTTTCAAGCGATGCGTAATTGACAACGGGGCTTGATGATTTTAAAAGCGTATTTGTGTCGAAAACACGTTTCTAACACATTTAAAAAGAAGAACTGCCATGCGTAATATTGCAATTATCGCCCACGTTGACCACGGCAAAACGACTCTGGTTGACACCATGCTGCGTCAAAGCGGCACGTTCCGCGACAATCAGGTCGTCGCCGAACGCGTTATGGATTCCAACGATCTGGAACGTGAACGCGGTATTACGATTTTGGCGAAATGCACGTCCATCGAATGGAAAGGCACGCGCATCAACATCGTCGACACGCCGGGACACGCGGATTTCGGCGGTGAAGTCGAACGCATTCTGGACATGGTGGACTCCGCCATCGTTCTGGTCGACGCCGCCGAAGGTCCCCTGCCGCAAACGAAATTCGTCGTCAGCAAAGCGCTGAAGCTCGGACTGAAACCGATCGTCCTGATCAACAAGGTCGATCGCGCCGACGCCCGCCCGCAGGAAGTGTACGAAGAGGTCTTCGACCTGTTCGCTTCGCTGGACGCGACCGACGAACAGCTGGATTTCCCCGTTTTGTACGCTTCGGGGCGCGAAGGCTGGGCGGTCAACGATCTGGACAAAGATCCGCGTACGTCGATCGAACCGCTGTTCGACGCCATCATGAAATTCGTGCCACCCCCCAAATGCGACCCGTACGCGCCGTTCACCATGCTGGCGACGACGATCGAAAACGATCCGTTCGTCGGACGCATTCTGACGGGCAAAATCCATTCCGGATCCGTCAAGGTCAATTCGTTTATCAAGGCGCTCGACCGTTCCGGGAAACTCATCGAAACCGCGCGCGTCAGTAAAATTCTGGCTTTCCGCGGGTTGAAACGCACCGGCATCGACGAAGCCGAAGCGGGCGACATCGTGTCGCTGGCGGGCTTTACCAAGGCGACCGTGGCGGATACCCTGTGCGACCAGTCGGTCACGACGCCGATCCCCGCGCAACCGATCGACCCGCCGACGCTGGCGATGACGTTTTCGATCAACACGTCGCCCTTGGCGGGCAAAGAAGGCGACAAAGTCACCTCGCGCGTCATCTGGGACCGTTTGCAGAAAGAAGCCGAAGGCAACGTCGCCCTGCGCATTTCGCGCACGGGGTCGACCGACGCGTTTGAAGTCGCGGGACGCGGCGAACTGCAGCTGGGCATTTTGATTGAACAAATGCGCCGCGAAGGATTCGAACTGTCCATCAGCCGCCCGCACGTTTTAATGCAGAAAGATCCCGTTTCGGGGAAAACCCTTGAACCGATCGAGGAAGTCGTCATCGATGTTGACGAGCAGTACGTCGGCACGGTCTGCCAGACATTGGGCGAACGCCGCGCGGAAATGACGGACATGCGCCCGTCGGGCGGCAACAAAACCCGCTTGACGTTCCTTGCCCCGTCGCGCGCGCTTATCGGCTATCATTCGCAGTTTTTGACGGACACCTGCGGCACGGGCGTGATGAACAAAATGTTCCACAGCTACGAACCGTACAAAGGGGCTATTCCGGGACGCCGCACGGGCGTTCTGGTGTCCACCGACAACGGCACCGCCGTCGCTTACGCGCTGTGGAAACTGGAAGACCGCGGTCCCATGTTCATCGATCCGGGCGCGGACGTGTACGAAGGCATGATTGTCGGCGAACACACCAAGTCGAACGACATCGAAGTCAACCCGATTAAAACGAAGCACCTGACGAACATTCGCGCCGCCGCAAAAGACGAAAACATTCAGCTGATCCCGCCCATCAAAATGAGTTTGGAGGAAGCTTTGGCGTATATTCAGGACGACGAACTGCTGGAAGTCACGCCCAAAACATTCCGTCTGCGCAAAGCGATTTTGGACACGAACTTGCGCAAACGCGACGCGAACAAACGCGCGCAGCTGGATCAGGCGAACGGTTAAAGGGCTGACGGCATGACCGCGTGGACGACGGCGTTTTCGGTTTATAAAAACCCGAAAATGATCGCGATGCTTGTTTTGGGGCTGTTCAGCGGTCTGCCTTTGGTTTTGGTGTTTTCGACGCTGTCGTTCTGGCTGTCCGACTGCGGCGTGAATGTCAAGGCGATTGCCGCGTTTTCTCTGGTGCGCCTGCCGTACAGCTTTAAATTTCTGTGGTCGCCCTATATCGACCGCATGCCTTTGCCTTTTCTGACCAAGCGGCTGGGACAAAGGCGGTCGTGGGCGATTTTTTTCCAGCTGTGCCTGATGGCAAGCCTGATTGCTCTGGTGCATACAAACCCCGCCCAAGCCCCTTTGGCAACGGCGGCGTGTGCGGTCGCGGTCGCGTTTTTTTCAGCATCGCAGGACATCGTTTTTGACGCGTTTCGTATCGAGTATTTGAAAGATTCCGAACAAGGCGCGGCGGCGGCGACGTTTGTTTTCGGTTATCGCATCGGCATGCTGATTGCGGGCGCGGGCGCGCTGTTTTTGTCCGACATCATCGGCTGGACGCACGTCTACGAAGTTCTGGCTTTGTCGGGCATCATCGGCATGGCGGCGATTTTGTGCGCCAAAGAACCCGCCGCCCCCGTCCATTCCGAACAAAAGACTTTTTTCAAAGACGCCGTCGTCGCGCCGATTGCCGACTTTGTGAAAAAGCCTGATTGGCTGTTGATTGTGTTGTTTCTGCTGACGTACAAAATGTGCGAAACGACCATCGGCACGGTCACGCCGAAATTGTACAAAGAAGCGGGATTTACCAACACGGAAATCGCCGCCATTGTCAAAGTATGGGGCGTTGCCGCAACGATTTTCGGGGGATTTTTGGGCGGGGTTCTGGTCGCTAAATTCGGATTGTTCAAAAGTCTGCTGATTTGCGGAGTTTTGCAGGGGCTTTCCAATCTGCCGTTCGCGGGTTTGGCGCTTCAAGGCAAATCTTTCGTCTGGCTGACAACGGCGATTGTGTCCGACAACATGGCGGCGGGCATGGCGACAACGGCTTTTGTCGCGTATATGTCTTCGCTGTGCAACAGAGCCTACACCGCCACGCAATACGCGTTACTCAGTTCCTTAATGGCATTGCCGCGCGATCTGCTGTCGGCGACAAGCGGCTGGCTGGTCGTCAAAATGGGCTGGGCGCCGTTTTTCGTTTTTACGGCGTTTCTGTGTCTGCCGGGGCTTGCGATTTTGTATCTTCTGAACCGCCGTTATCAAAACGCATCGGCAGATAAACAGTAAAGACCGTTCCCGCTTCAATGGAACTTTCAACGCCGATCGCGCCGTTATGGTGTTTGACGATTTGTTGAACGATTGACAATCCCAATCCCGTTCCGACGGCTTTGTTTTTCGTCGCCGCGATACGGTAAAACCGTTCAAACAGGTGCGGCAAGGCGTCGGACGGAATCGGCGCGCCCGTGTTGTGAACGGAAACCGCGTACACGGCAGAAACGTTCTTTTCGGGAAAATCGACTTCGGGAATTTCGTCTTTGTTCAAAACGCGGCAGGAAATCGTCACGCGACCGCCCGACTGTCCGTATTTCAGCGCGTTGTCCGTCAGATTCTGAAACACCTGTCCCAATTCGCTTTCGTTTCCGTAAATGACGCCCGTTTGCGCGCACGGCTTTAAAACAATCGCCATATCGGATTTCACCGCTTTGGCGTCCAACATCTGCTTGACGGACGGCAACAGGGCGGGAACGTCAACCGTATCGGACAATTTTTCCTTTTCGTTCATCTGCAATCTGGAAAGACACAGCAGGCTTTCTATCAGTCCGGACATGCGCCCCGCCTGCGTCTGCATGATGGACAGGAATTTGTCGCGCGCCGCCGCATCGTCTTTTGCCGTTGATTGCAACGTTTCGATAAATCCGGACAGCACGGAAAGCGGGGTACGCAATTCGTGGCTGGCGTTCGCGATAAAGTCCGCCTGCATCTGTTCGAACTGCTTGCGCGCCGTCATGTCGAACAGGGTCAAAACGGCGACCGCGCCGGCTTTCGCCACGGCGGGCAGTCGTTCCAGTTTTGCGCTGAACACCCTTTGCTTTAAAACGATTTCCAGCGTTTCCTTGTGCGTTTTTCCCGACAGGACGCGATCCGCCGCGTCGGACAAATTCGGCGAATCGACCAGATCGGTCAGCTTTTGTCCGCGCGCGTTGAACCCGAGCAATTCGCGCGCCGCCAAATTCGCCCCGATGGCGGTTCCGTCCCCGTCCAGCATCAACAGCGGATCGGGCAGACTGTCCAGCACCGCCGCGTCCGACAGCGTCTGCGCCGCCAGCTGTTCCGTCCGCGTCGTCCAAATATTGCGCATTTGGTTGATCGCCGCGATAATACGGACGGATTCTTCGTCCTTTTTGCCAAAAGTCGGCATGGCGGCGACGTCTTCTTCCTGCGCGATTTGGTGAACGTACTGCGTCAGGTTGCGCAAGTTCGTCAAAAACGGCAAAGCCAGAACGATCGTCAGGCACACGACCATCGCGAACCCGACGATCGCGGTCATGATTTCGACTTCGCCCGCCAGAACCAGAATAATCAGCATCAGCGCCGTCGGCAGCGACACCGTCAGCACGCGTTCGGCAAACAGATAGGGAACGTCGTTTTTATCCTGATTTTGAACGGACGAAGTCATGCGTTTCACCCTTTGCGAACCAAAGATCTCAAATGTTCGCGGTAGCTTTCCCAATCCGCGACGGGTTTGCGCGCGACGCCCGCGTCGCAAGCGGCTTTCGCCACCGCGGCGGCGACCGTTTCGATCAGCAGCGGATCAAACGGCGACGGAATGATTTTGTCGCGCGACAATCCGTCCGACCGCGCCCGTTCCGCCAGCGCGCGCGCCGCCGCCTGTTTCATTTCTTCGTTGATTTCCCGCGCGCGCACGTCCAATGCCCCGCGGAAAATATAGGGAAATCCCAAGACATTGTTGATCTGGTTCGGATAATCCGACCGCCCCGTCGCCACAATCGCGTCGGGAGCGGCGGCGAACGGCGGCGGCGACGCCTCGTCCGGCGTGATTTCGGGGTTCGGATTCGCCAGCGCGAAAATCATCGGCGATTTGGTCATCGTTTTGACCATTTCGCCCGTCAAAGCCCCCTTGACGGACAATCCCAAAAACACATCTGCGCCCTTGACCGCGTCAGCCAGCGTGCGGGCGTCCGTTTCGGCGGCGAATTTTTCCTTGTACGGATTCATGCCGACCGTGCGTCCTTTGTAAATAACGCCTTTGGAATCACACATTACAATGTGTTTCACCCCCATCGACCGCAACAGCGACGCGCATGCGATCGCCGCCGCCCCCGCGCCGTTCACGACCAGCTTGATTTCGTCGATCTTTTTGCCCGCCAGTTCCAGCCCGTTGACCAGCCCCGCCGCGACGACAACCGCCGTTCCGTGCTGATCGTCATGGAAAACGGGAATATCCAGCCGTTTTTTCAGCTCCGTTTCAATATAAAAGCATTCGGGGGCTTTAATATCCTCCAGATTGATTCCGCCAAAGCCGTTGCCGATCATGGCGGCGGTTTCGACGACCTTGTCGGGATCGCGCGAATCGATTTCGATGTCGATCGCGTCAACATCGGCGAACCGTTTGAACAAAACGGCTTTTCCCTCCATCACGGGCTTTGACGCCGCCGCGCCGATGTCGCCCAATCCCAAAACCGCCGTGCCGTTCGACATGACGGCGACCAGATTGCCTTTTGTCGTGTACAGATAGGCGTCGTCCGGATTTTTTTCGATTTCCAGACACGGCGCGGCGACGCCCGGAGAATACGCCAATGCCAAATCCCGCTGATCGTTCAAGGGTTTCGTCGCTTTGATTTCGATTTTTCCGGCGCGTCCGCGGGCGTGCAGCGCCAATGCTTCGGTCGCCAAAGAATTTTTATTTTCCGTCATGTGTTTCAAGTCTTTATCAGGTGGTAAAAAAAAGATATATTACCCATAACACATTTTAACAAAGAAGTGAATGCCATGAATCAGAACTCCGCTCCCGACGCGTCCGCCGAACCGAAACTGACGCCGATGCTGGAGCAATATTATGACATCAAACGGCGGAACGAAGGCTATCTGTTGTTCTACCGCATGGGCGATTTCTATGAAATGTTCTTTGACGACGCGATCCAAGGGGCGCAGGCGCTGGACATCGCGCTGACAAAGCGCAACCGTGAAAAGGGCGTCGACATTCCCATGTGCGGCGTTCCCGTGCATTCCCACGAAATCTACCTGTCCCGATTGATTAAAAAGGGATTCAAAGTCGCGATCTGCGAACAAATGGAAGATCCCGCCCAAGCCAGAAAAGAACGCGGAAGTTCCGCTTTGGTCAAACGCGAGGTCATTCGTCTGATCACCCCCGGAACGCTGACCGAGGATAATATTCTGGAACCCCGATCGTGCAACTACCTGCTGGCGCTGACGCGGACGGCTGACGGAATCGGATTGGCGTGGGCGGACGTGTCGACCGGCGATTTCGCGGTGCAGACGCTGTCCGATTCGCGGGCGGGGACGCTGTCCGCGGGCGTTTCCCGACTGGATCCGAAAGAAATCGTCGTTTCCGATAAAATTCTGCAAACCCCCGAATATTTCGAAGTTTTCAACGACTATAAACGCATTTTGACCCCCCTGCCCGCCGTGCGCTTTTCCCCCGAAAACGGGCAGAAAAGACTGGAAAAGTTCTTTGACGTCAAAACGCTGGACGCGTTCGGGCGTTTCAATCAAAGCGAAATCGGCGCGGCGGGCGCGCTGATCGATTACATCGAATTAACGCAAAAAGGGCAAATTCCCCGCTTAAATCCGTTGAAACGCTACACGACGGGGCGGTTGATGGAAATCGACACGGCGACGCGGCGCAATCTGGAATTGTTCCAATCGCTGGGCGACGAAAAGGGACCGACACTGTTTTCCGCCGTCGACCGAACCGTGACGGGCGCGGGCGCGCGATTGCTGTCGCGGTATCTGTCGCTGCCTTTGACGGACGTCAACGCCATTGACCGGCGGCTGGATCGGGTCGAATTTTTCTTTAAAAACCCCATGATTCGCGAAAGCGCGCGGGAACGGCTGGCGGAATGTCCCGACATGGAACGCGCGCTCGCCCGATTGTCGGTCGGACGCGGCGGTCCGCGCGATCTGGCGGCAATCCGCGACACGTTAAAGCAAATTCCGGATCTGAAATCCGCGATGCGTTCCGAAATGGGCATGCCGGCGGCGATCGAAAGCTGTCTTGATTCGCTGGACGCTCTGCCCGATTTGACCGAAACGCTGCACAGGGCTTTGGCGGACGATCTGCCCCTGATGGCGCGCGACGGCGGTTTCATCGCGCCGCTGTATTCGGCGGATCTGGACGAACTGAAACGCCTGCGCGACGACAGCCGCCGCATGATCGCCGAACTGCAAACAAAGTACGCCGAACTGTCCGGTGTTTCCGGACTGAAAATCTCGCACAACAACATCTTGGGCTATTACATCGAGGTTTCCGCCAAAAACGCGCAAAAAATGCTGGAAGACGCGCGCGACGGAAAATCCGTTTTCCTGCACCGGCAAACCATGGCGAACGCCGTGCGCTTTACGACGGTCGAACTGTCGCAGCTGGAAAACAAACTGAAAGGCGCGGCGGAAAAGGCTCTGACGCTGGAACTGTCGCTGTTTTCCGATCTGGTCGCTCAAATCGTCGCCGCCGCCGAATCCATAGCGAAAGACGCGCGCATGCTGGCGATGCTGGACGGGGCGGCGGGGCTGGCGCAAACCGCCGTCGACAACGACTACTGCCGCCCCGTTTTGGAAGACAGTCTGGCGTTCGACATCGTCAAAGGACGCCACCCCGTCGTCGAACAAACGATGAAAGCGCACCACGAAACGGATTTTGTCACCAACGACTGCAGACTGGGCGATCCGGAAACAAAAGACGGGCGGCTGTGGCTGATCACGGGTCCCAACATGGCTGGTAAAAGCACGTTTTTACGCCAGAACGCGCTGATTGCCGTTCTGGCGCAGGCGGGGTGCTTCGTTCCGGCGCAATCGGCGCGCATCGGCGTCGTGGACAAGCTGTTTTCCCGCGTCGGCGCGGCGGACGATCTGGCGCGCGGACGATCAACCTTTATGGTGGAAATGATCGAAACGGCGGCGATTTTGAACCAGTCGACGGAACGCTCTCTGGTCATTTTGGACGAAATCGGGCGCGGCACGGCGACGTTCGACGGGTTGTCGATCGCCTGGGCGGTCGTCGAACATCTGCACGACGTGAACAAATCGCGCGCGCTGTTCGCGACGCATTACCATGAATTGACCGCGCTGGCGGAAGTGCTGGCGCATCTGTCGCTTTACACCATGCGAATCAAGGAATGGAAAGGAAACGTCGTGTTTTTGCACGAGGTCGTCAAAGGCACCGCCGACCGTTCCTACGGCATTCACGTCGGCAAACTGGCGGGATTGCCGCCCGCCGTCATCGCCCGCGCGCGGCAGGTTCTGACGCAAATGGAAAAGCAGGGATCTTATGAAATCAATTTTATGAACGATCTGCCCCTGTTCGCTCTGGTCAAGAAAAAAGCCGACGAACAGCAAGCGAAAGAGGCATCGACCGCCGCCCCGTCCCCCGTTGTCGAGGCGTTGAAAAAATTACAGCCGGACAACCTGTCCCCGCGTCAGGCGCTGGAGGAGCTTTACCGTTTGAAACAGCTGGCGGAACGACCGGAATGACGCTTTTCGACGAACTGGCGGCGATTTGGAACAACGGCGCGGGACGCGAAGCCGTCGTCGCGATTTTGAAATCGAAACGCGCCGAAACGATCAACGTTATGCGCCGAATGCTGGACACGACCGAAACCATCGGACTGGAAGCGATGTTCGCCCACGCCGACGCGTTGGATTCGATGTTGCGCGGTTTGTTCGTTTTCGCCCGCGAAACGGCTAAAGTCAGCGGCAGATTGGCTTTGGTCGCCGTAGGAGGATACGGCAGGCGCGAACTTGCCCCGTTTTCGGACGTCGACATTTTATTTTTATTCGACGCCGAAACGCCTGAAATCCGCGAAGCCGTCGCCCTGATCACTTCTTTGTTGTGGGACGCCGGACTGAAAGTCGGCGCGTCAGCCCGCACGCCCGCCGAATGCGTCGTTGATGCCCGCGGAGATTTCACCGTCCGCACCAATCTGTTGGAAAGCCGCCTGATTTGCGGCGACGATACGCTGTTTGACGATTTTTGCGCCCGTTACAACGACTTGCGCACCGAAAACGGCGGCGCGGACTTTGTCGAAGCCAAGATGGACGAACGCGCGCGCCGCTATCGCCGCATGGGGTTGTCCAAATACATGCTGGAACCCAACGTCAAAGAAGGACGCGGCGGACTGCGCGATCTGCATCTGCTGTTCTGGCTGGCGAAATACCTGTACGGCGTGACGGACATGGTTGACTGGACGCGGTCGGGAATCCTCAGTCCCGCCGCATGCCGCAAGTTTTTAAAAGCGCACCGTTTTCTGGCAACCGTGCGCTGTCATCTGCATTTGCTGAACAACAAAGCCGGCGATATTCTGACGTTTGACGCGCAGCGGAAAATCGCGGAAAAAACAGGCTATTTCGACCGTTCCGGACAAGCCGCCGTCGAACGGTTCATGAAACGCTACTACCTGATTTCGAAAACCGTCGGCGAACTGTCGGGACAGGTCATCGTCGCCGTCACCGATGCGATCAAAGGCGAAAACACCGTTCAAGCCTTGCCCGAAACGACGGATTTTTATTTGACAAACGATCGGCTGACATTCAAGAATCATTTGCATTTCAACGAAGACCCTCTTGTTTTGTTGCGGGCTTTCGTCTGGCGTCAGCGATTGCAAAAATCGCTGAATCCGCGCGCGTTGCAGCTGATTTCCGACAATGCGAAATTGATTCGCCGCGTCCGCGGCTCGATCGAAGCGCGCGACCTGTTTTTTGAAATCCTGCTGTCCGACAATCCTGAAACGGCGTTGCGCCAAATGACGGAAACGGGCGTCTTGGGCTGTTTGATTCCCGAATTTCAAAATATCGTCGCGCAAGTGCAGTTCGATCTGTACCATGTGTACACGACCGACGAACACACGCTGAAAACCATCGGATATTTATCCGAAACGCCCGCGGACAAAACGCCGCAATCGCGGCTGGCGCTGTATCTGGGGGCTTTGCTGCACGACATCGGCAAAGGGCTGGGCGGCGATCACGCGCGCAAAGGCGCGGCGTTGTGCGAAAAAATATCCGCGGATTTAAAAACCGACTCCGACGTTTCGGAAACGCTTGTCTGGCTGGTCGGACACCATTTGATAATGAGTCAAACCGCTTTCCGCCGCGATATTTTCGATCCGAAAACGATCGCCGATTTCGTCGCCGTCGTTCAAAGCCCCGAACGCCTGAAACTGCTGTACGCCCTGACCGTCGCCGACATCAAGGCGGTCGGCGCGAACGTCTATAATTCGTTCAAAGCGAAACTGCTGGACGATCTGTACGCGTTCGCGCTGGAAAAAATGCAGGGCGCGGACGGACGCGCCCGCGAACTGACGCCCGCCCAAACCGCTTTGGCGGCAAAGGCGGCGGAACGGAAATACGCTTTTTCCGTTTCAACCGACGCCGAACGCGGCGTGACGGAATTCATCGTCCTCGCCCCCGATCGGGACGGTTTGTTCGCCGAAATCACGGGCGCGATGGCGCTGGAAGACGTTTCCGTCGTCGAAGCCCAAATCGCCACGCTGGAAAACGGCATGGCTCTGGACACTTTTCTGATTCAGGAAACGACGCTTTTGAATGAAAAAAAGCCGCTGGATTCCGAAAAGAAAATCGCGCGCCTGCAATCAAAAATCGAACATGCCGACGCCGACGGCATCGAACAAAAGCTGTCGGCGAAACGCGCGAAATCCCCCGCGTCCGTTCTGTGGTGTCCGCCGCGCGTTTTCATCAACAACACCGCGTCCGACGTCTGTTCCCTGATCGAAATCAACGGCACGGACGGCGTCGGTTTTTTGCACGCCGTCACCCGCACGATGACGAAACTGCGCCTGAACATCGTGTCGGCGCACGTCTACACCTATGGCGCGCGCGTCGTCGACGTGTTTTACGTCACCGGCGAAAACGGCGCGAAAATCACGGACGAACAACGCGTCCGCGACATCAAATCCGCTTTATTGGAGGCAATCGATGGCAGCTCCCCTTTCAGTCGTTAAATCCATTCTGACAGTCGGCGGTTGGACAATGGTCAGCCGCGTTCTGGGATTCGTCCGCGACCTGCTGATCGCGAACTTTCTGGGCGCGGGCATGGTTGCCGACGCGTTTTTCGTCGCGTTCAAACTGCCCAACCTGTTCCGCAGTCTGTTCGCCGAAGGCGCGTTCAACGTCGCCTTTGTTCCGCTGTTTTCCGAACGGCTGGAAACCGAAGGTAAAGAACCCGCCCGCCTGTTCGCCGAAGAAGCCTTTTCCGCCCTGTTCTACATCGTGTTGCTTTTCACCGCCGTCGCCGAAATCGCGATGCCGCTGTTCATCATGGTTCAAGCCCCCGGTTTTATCGAAGAACCCGAAAAATTCGACGCCGCCGTCGTGATGTCGCGCATCACGTTTCCTTATCTGCTGCTGGTGTCGCTTAATTCCCTGCAAAGCGGCGTGCTTAATTCAACGGGGCGGTTTGCCGCCGCCGCGCTGACTCCCGTCTTGCTGAACGTCACGATGATCGCCGCGCTGTTCGCGTTCACCCCGCTGTGCGGAGGAAACTACGGCTACGCGCTGTCGTGGGGCGTGACGGCGGCGGGCGTGTTTCAGCTGGTCTGGCTGGTCTGGCACACGCGGCGCGCGGGTGTTTCGCTGGGACTGCGAAGCCCGATGAACGTCTTGAAAAACAAATCCGCAGAACTGAAACTTTTGATGAAACGCATTCTGCCGGGGATTTTCGGATCGGGCATATATCAGATTAATATGTTTTTGGACACCCTTTTCGTGTCGTTTCTGGCGACGGGCGCCGTGTCGTGGCTGTATTACGCGAACCGCCTGTACCAGTTGCCCGTCGGCATCATCGGCGCGGCAATCGGAACGGCGTTGCTGCCCATTCTGACGCGCCAGCTGAAATCGGAGGAAACGGAACAGGCGCGCCACAGCCTGAACCGCGCGCTGGAATTCGCTTTGCTGGCGTCCGTGCCGTCCATGGCGGGGCTGATGACGCTCAGCCTGCCGATCATTTCCGTTTTGTTCGAACGCGGCGCTTTCGACGCGACGGCAAGCGCAAAGACCGCCGTCGCCTTGTGCGCCTACGCCGCCGGACTGCCCGCCTACATTTTGACAAAAACGCTCGCCCCCGTGTTTTACGCGCGCGGCGACACCGTCACCCCCGTGCGCATCGCCGCGTGGGCGCTGGGATTGTATGTCGGACTGTGCGCCGCTTTTCTGCCCGCGTTCGGTTATGTCGGCATCGCGCTGGCAACCGGCATCGTCGCCTGGGTCAACGTCGTTCAATACGTTTTGCGCATAAAAAAGCAACATCTGCATCAAACGGACAGCCTGTTTTGGCGCCGCGCGCGTTCCATCTTTTTTTCCACCGCTTTGATGACGGCGGCGGTTTGGGAACTGAACGTTCGGGCGAATCTGCTGTTCCCCGATTGGATACACGGCGGGAATCCGATCAAATTCGGCACGCTGACCGCGCTGATCGCGGCGGGCGGCGTCGTATTCGCGGTTTGCGTCCTGATTTCGGGCGGCGTCGATTTGAAAGCGGTCAAATCCCGCCTGTCGCGGCACGGAAAAAAATAAAGGAGAACGCCCTTGAAACTGATCAGTCTTTTCAGCGGTTGCGGCGGATTGGATTTAGGATTCGAAAAAGCGGGATTTGATATTGCCGTCGCGAATGAATACGATCCGACCATTCAGCCCACTTTTGAACTGAATCATGCCCATACGAAACTGATAAAAGGCGATATCCGCCAGATTGATGAAACCGTTTTTCCGTCAAATGTCGACGGCATTATCGGAGGTCCGCCCTGCCAGTCGTGGTCGGAAGCGGGTTCTCTGCGCGGCATTAACGATGCCCGCGGGCGATTGTTTTTCGAATATATCCGCATTTTGCAAAAAGTCCGTCCCAAGTTTTTTTTGGCTGAAAACGTCAGCGGCATGATGGCCAATCGTCATGAAGAAGCCGTCCGGAACATATTAAACCTTTTTTCGCAATCCGGATATTGCGTTTCATTGACAATGGTCAACGCCTGCGATTACGGCGTCGCGCAAGAAAGAAAACGCGTTTTTTACATCGGCTTCAGAACGGATTTAAACGTTTCTTTTTCTTTTCCGCAAGGATCTACCGTGAATGACAATGATAAAATAACCTTGAAAGACGTTATTTGGGATCTGCAAAACAATGTTGTTCCCGCAGCTTCCAAAAACAAGCGCAATCCCGCGGCAATCAATAACAACGAATATTTCACAGGTTCCTTTTCGCCAATTTTTATGAGCAGAAACCGCGTCAAATCATGGAATGAACAGGCTTTTACGGTTCAAGCGTCCGGACGCCAATGTCAACTGCACCCCCAAGCACCGAAAATGGTAAAACTCGGAAAAGATTTATGCGGTTTTGTCAAAGGAAAAGAATCTTTGTACCGTCGGTTAAGCATTCGGGAAATTGCGCGAATACAAGGTTTTCCCGACTCGTTTCGATTTATCTACGAAAATTTGAACGACGCCTATAAAATGATTGGAAACGCCGTTCCCGTCAATTTGGCTTTTGAAATAGCCGTTCGCATCAAACAAACTTTGAAAGGACTGTAATATGCCGGATACTTGCAACAATCAAGGACGCGCGTTTGAATATGCTTTCATAACAATTTTGGAAACAGAAATTCGCCCGTTTCACACCGTGCGCATTGAACAAAATTCCAGTTTGAAGGCGGCAAAAGACGCATGGAACAAAATATCTGCGGAAATGCGGAGCTTGTTGGAAAACGGGGCAAAAGCCGGCATTTTAAAACTTTTCGATTTAGAACCTCTTTTGTCCGAAACGGCACAAGATCCTATCGTTTTAAAAATTCAAACTGACACAACAGGGGAAAACGGCGATGTTCGGGATATTGTCATTTCGCGCGACGGCATTAAATGGGAAATCGGTTTAAGTTTAAAGCATAATCACTTTGCGGTTAAACAAGGGTGAATATACTTTGACATTATCATACAATATATTCGATTTTGTT